>Ga0325410_1000562_pt1 | contig 39160 bp, 11 predicted proteins | sample PopdelMetagenome_16_FD_206182 | JGI IMG/M metagenome (GOLD analysis project Ga0325410, IMG submission 206182) | Populus deltoides microbial communities from Bellville, Georgia, United States - Xylem-PdIQD-R3 | ecosystem: Host-associated > Plants > Phyllosphere > Stem > Wood/Secondary xylem...
CTACAGTTATATAATATATATATATATATATATATATATATATATATATATATATATATATATATATATGTACTAGGTTTTGAGTAATTGATACTTAATATCCTTGAATGCATCGTACTTGGATGAAATCTTAATTAGTCACATTTGAATTTATTTTTTCCTTCCCGGTTTGTTTATTGTTGTTTCAAGGGTTAACACGATCTCGAGTTGATGAATTTTTTTATTATTATTTAATTTAGAAATGTGTCCATCCATGATATATAAAAAATCATTCTTTTTTAATCAAATAATTTATTTTCATTTTTTTATCACAATCTAATAATAAATTAAGTACAGTAAATGTATTTAGATAATACTTAATGGAGGTGACTTAAAGTGCTTGTTAGCTTTTGCATTGTTAATTAACTAGGTCAATATCCATATCTGTGAAATTAAATTTAATTGATCATAGTGGAAAAGAAGAGGTATGAACAAATATTATTTGAGGAAATTAAGGAGGAGACAAATACCTTATGTCATGGAAGCACTAGCCATCATTACGTTTTTTTTTTTTTTAATTGGAAGTATCTGTTGGGTCCTATATATATTCATGATGACAGATGATATGTAGAGGGCCCTTTTCATAAGAAGGGTGAGGTATCCCTTTCACCCAAAAGACCCTCCAGTTTCTTAAGATTTGTGTCAAATTTCAACAAATTCAACACGCTTCTCAATGGGTGCACTGACCTGGATGCAGTTCTGCAGTACGACTCATGGGAAATATAGACAAGCTCTATGTATATATAGCACAGATATACAATATAGTATACACTTTACCTCCACTCATTTACCCCCTCTGCCTCTACAATTATTCTATTGTATGAAAGAATATCAGCCGCAAAGAATTGGATAGCCATGATATGTCTTTTGCTTAGGTACTGAAAATTACGAAGCCTTTTCTTGTGACCTTGAAGGTGCCAGTACTTCCCAAGCGATGAGAAGCTTGTGGCGCCCATTTTCCCTAGAAAGTGACGATCAGGAAGGGAAAAAGGCAAGCTGTTCCGGTGTCTGAAAATTATTAATTGTAGCTGGCAATACATGCACTGCTGTCATGACACGAAGCTAGTAAAGCAATTAATACATGCATGTATTGATAATTACATGTACTGCTCGAAGTTAGTGACTGTTACCTACGAACACCAGCCATGCGTGTTCTTTCTCGACAAATTAATCATATATGCAGTTGATCATCACAATGATATTAATTAATTTATCAAGAACACGATAGCTAATTATTACCGTTAATTAGTGATTGATTTTGTTAGTTTTTCAGCTTATCATCACTCTTTGATCGTGCAAGTTTAATTCGCAGCATGCATGGTGACATTTTTAATATATGAATTCTTCCATTCATAAAGACATAAAATTACTGCGTGCCATGGTTTATTATGGATGTTGAAATCATAAACTAGGAGACAAGCTTTAAAAGGCTATCATGAATTCAAACCAATCAGATTAAGGCAAAATTAGGGGAGGACTATATGATTGCAATTAACAATAATGATCAATGGTGAAAATTACCTCATTAAAAATTTTATTTTTTGATAGTTCATGAGTAAGTGTCTTTAAATTTGGGCATTCCAACATGCATAATCTACATTTAAATGGTATTTTTCCATTAGATTATTGCATCATTGTCTTTGGGAATTATCGAATTTCAATTTTAAATAGTATTTTAAGCACCGATCAACGCTTTGCTAGCATTGAAAGCTTCTAGACTGCCATGTAATTAAGTAACATGTAATGTTATACATTTCAAAATTTTACTTATCTAGATATTTGATTTAATTAAATGTTCAGATTGTGTGGTGAGGTGATTAAATGCTCAGAATTAATATATTTTGTATTGTTTTTTTACCATAAATTTTTTTTAATTAGTTTGCTAGTTTTTAATGATACCGACTAAATCTTATTAATATTTTCTCTCTATTACTATAAAAAAAACACACGTGATGTTATACATCGCAAATATTCTGATCTTTGTGTTATGATCTATCGCACCATTTTATAAAATAATTAAAAAATTATTCTTACTTATTTAACTATACACACAAGGAGATACCGGATCATGAATATCCATGTTTGCATTGCATTTCCCTTATGAAGAAAATGCAGATGATAGTACTGTCATTTAAATCAATTCTCTTAGACTTTGAAGGCCAGCAAGAAACTGAAATCTTGTGGTCGGCAACATGATAGACAAACATGGAATGTAGAATGACGTTAGAGCAAGAAGATGGATAAGCACAAAAGACATAATGACGTAAAATACACACATGCTTATACAAAATACATAGATTCATACACATATAGCATGCCTTATGTTGTAGCTACGTACGTACATTCCTCTCTACACCTCTTTAAAAAGTGTACAAATCAATAAAAAGAAAAAAATGGATCTTGATGTGACTTGTTAGAAAATATTTCATCTTCAAGGGAAAAAAAAAAAAAAACTCACAACCCTTTTCCCATTCCTTTTTATCACTTTTTAGGTACAATTAAACCCATCAAAGTCAACAAAAAATGATATCCATATGCTGTTGCGTTTATCTCCGTAATGGCAAGAAGTGTTTGGTGCTAGAGATTTTATTTATAATCGATCGTTCTTGACAATATATAGAGGCAATAGTATAGTACAATATTTGGTAAATGATGGGTCGATCCACCCCATTAAAACCTCACAGCATTATAACAAAGGTAGGTAACTCATAAACAGAGATGGTTGGGCTAATATGGGAGCAAAAATGAGTGCCATACCCACCCTCGATTGCTAGGCCAATGTTTAGGGTTAGATATTTATTATTGTACCAGAACACAAATGTCCTTTAGGGTTACATGCCCATGAAAAAAAGAAAAAAAAAAAGCTTAGGGTTTTTATGGTTTAAACTTAACACCACTCTCCAACGAGGGCAGTCCCCCACACACTCCAATCAAAAACTATCTATATGCGAAAGGCATCTATGATTCTGCCATGACAAGACAAGCACTATTTTATTTAATCCCATCTTTAGCAGAGCGTGGAGATAACGTGTGGGGAAATAGTAAAACTTTTACTATTGCCATCTAGGGTTTTCTTTTTTCTTTTGCCCTTGTACAAGCCTCGCAAGAGAGCTAATGGATGGTGATAAGAACCGCACATTCTTGACACGTGGGTGTTTTCTATTGGTTGAGCCTCACTTTCCACGGCTTCTCTCAACCTTTACTCTCTTTCTCTCTCTATACATATATGCCAGGGATTGTATCATGTTCATGGTTATAACATGACATGGTCATGGGCATGCTTTTTTAATTCAAAATAAAACCTGGTTCCCAAGACAAAAGTTAAAAACTCACTCTCACTCTCTCTCTCTATCTCTTCTTCTCTCTCTAGCTGAAGAATCGAAAACCTCTCTAAAAAGCTAGGTTTTTAGAAACTTCGCGCTCTAATTCTACACAGTCACCTCTGAATCTCAGCTTGTGATTTATATCTTCTTTCTTGATGACCAAATGCTCTCTATGATGATACCTTTCTTTGAACTGGCCGTGAAGAATTGAAGTCAAGTTCGTTCAAGATCGTAGCTTTTGATTTTCTAGTGAGAAAAGGTGTGACTTTTACTCGAATTACTCTTTTTTATATTTCTGGGTGTTTTTGATTGTTGATGTTTTGTTGATTCGTGTGGGTTCTAGCTGTGGTTTAGCTTGTTTGTTAGTGTTATTTAGGTCATTTCACTGCTTGAAGCACGTTAAGTTTGTTCATTTCCATGCGTTTTATCATTTCGGCTCTTACTGGGGTGTGAATTGATTGATTTTTGTGATATTTCATGGGGATTTTTTTGTGTGTTTCGTGGCTATTGAATTTGTGTTGACTGTTTACTTATGGTCAATTTGTGTGGAAATGAAACCCTAAAGTTTTCATTTTATAATTGAGGTCCATGATTGTAATAGTTAACTTGGAGCTTTCAGAGGATGTTTTGAATTGGGTTTATAGTTTTTTCTTGTTTTAATTGAGAGATTAATGACTTCTATTCTTGAGTTAGCACTGCTAGTTTTATGTAACCCTAATCTATGATTTGTCTTACTGGGGTTATTTCTTGAATTAGTTTGTAATTAAAATGAAGGGATTTCATTACATGTTTGATTATATTCTATGTGAAGCACTGATATGGTAAGTGAAGATTTATGTTTGTTGTGATGGAATCTAGGGTTTCTATAAGTTTTGCTTTGTGATGTCATTTACTTGTATTTGCAAGTGGTTGTTATTTTATGTGCTTAATCACTTTAAATCATAGAATTTTGATGTGTTACTTGATTTAGAACGAAAGCTAGAAGGAATCTTTGTTTTTAGTTTACATTTGCTAATAATTATGAACAAACCCTAAGGTGTATGTTTGGACCATCTCTTAAGATCTTCTGATCTACTTTGGAACTGTAATGGCTTGTTTTGGTTTGCCTGTCATCCATGTTGTTTAAACTGAATAATTTTGTAAGTTTAGCATATGGTTTTTTTTTTTTTTTTTTGATAATAATCGAGTGTATTAATCATTAGCATATGATAATATACATTATGACTTAAGATTTGTATTGTGTATGCATAGGAAATTTGTTGTTTGCCGGCAGTTGTGCTATCAGCTTCCTTGTACCATGGAAAGGACTATGTTAGTGGAGAAGAATCATCCTGGTAGCCATTCAAAACTTGTCTCCAAGGTGGAATCATCTATTAGGATCGATTCCATAACAATTGACCTGGACAATGTTGATGAGAAAGTTGAGGCAGAAAAATGCTCACATTTTTCTATGCGGTAAGCCTTGATCCCAATCATTTGGTAGGATTAAAATTTAGTTTCTCATGTTACATGTTTTGGTTAAACACTAGCATTTTCAGCATGTGGTCCATTGGAATGCTTGTCTGATTTTTGAGTTGTTAACACCATGCATATTTAGCTTCTTTACAAGTTTTTTTTTTTTTTAATGTTTTCTTTTGTTTTTCATATTATATACTGTCTCGGGCTTTAACCTTTATATTTGTTGTTTGTTCATCATTGAATATACTACTGATGAGAACTAAACAATAGCCTTTAGTACTATTGATGAGATGCAAATGAGGAATTTGTTGGATACCTTTTAGTTGGCCATAATATTTAGCTAGCACCAATGGTATTCAAAACAAATCTGGAACAATTCATTGGGAACTGTCAACGAACTTGGTAGAGAAATTGTTACTTGCTAGTCTCAAGTATTGATTTCTGAAAGCATACAATTGAAAAATGGAGGAAATATATAGCTCAGCATAAGATATGAGGAATTTTTCCGCACATAGTAATTTTCCATGTGCTTATCTCTTGTTGCTGCAAATTCTGAGCTACTGAAAATGAACAAAAAATTTCTTATATTCTGAATGCAGTGGATATGTATCTGAAATTCGTAAACGAGACTGGAAGATCTGTTGGCCGTTTGTGTCAGATGGTGACAGTAATAACTATGAGGAGCAAGCATGCCTTCTTCCTCCTTTACATGTTCCAAAATTCCGATTTTGGCGTTGTCAGAACTGTGTGTGGGAAGTTGATGCCACTGCGAACTGTTACGGAAGTACTGCTCTAAAATCATGCAGTACTGGATTCAAATCCACTAAAGTTTGTTCCCATGCACCAATCCTTGGTGATGATGCAATGCTACCATCTGATGTTCAGGGAGCTGCAAATCAAGAAATTCCCGAGGGAAGACAGGCTGATGCTTTTGCCAGTTTGACCAATACCAGTAAATGTCATCATTCTCACTCTATTGATAAGAATGAAAGGAAGACTAAAGATGAAAATGTTTCCAACATAGGTATTTACATATATGCTGAAATCAAACCTTTGTTGCAGTATCATATAAATTTTGCTGTATGAAATCAGAATATTTTTTTTCCTGTTTTGCTCTTTTCTCAAGGGAAAAGTGTGGGTTCAGAAGATAATTTGAAGCAGGAAAATCATAGACTGGCATGTGTAGCAACTGAAGTTGTTTCAAGCCCAATTCAGAAGACAGATCTTACAGATAAAATAGGTAAAAGTGCTAAGTACTTTGACATACAATAGAAGCAAGAAAACAGCTTAACTTCCCAGTACCCAAATCAAAACATTGCATTGCTTGTACCTTCTCTCTAATAATAGTGCTTCTGATTTCTGCAACAGCAGCTTTCAAGTCAAAATGTATCAACCTATGTGAGCCAGGCTGTGGTCATCATGAAGTTGTTGCTGCTGAGTTTGCTAGAAATCTTAATTGCATGGTAAATAATGCTACTGAAATTTGTGAAGCAGGAAAAGAAATTTCCATAGATGATCAATACAAAGAGATAATAACTCGTGGGGCGTCTGGAGAAGCAGGTAACATTGATGATGGGGCACTCACTGCTGACAAGGATCCTGTGAGCCGCCCTTCCCTGGAATTAGATGAGTATGATGATCCTTCATCTGAAAGCACTGATATCATGGTTGGTAATAATTCTCAGGATGTTCACCATGAAAATTCAAGTGGTTTGCATCGTAGGAAAACTCGAAAGGTGCGCTTGTTGACTGAATTGTTGTGTGAAAATGGGGATGGAGACACTGATAACCAAACTCAGTATTCTCTGCCCCATGCCTTTCCTGATGCATCTGCTGGAGTTGACAAGGTTCCTGTTCTCCAAGGGGAGGTGGCTATCCAAGGCAAAGCTAGAAGGGGCTTGGGTCAGAATAGGAAAAGAAAGTTGCCTCAGGATGAAGATTCAAAATCTCCAGAGATGAGATCTACCAGTAAAGTTTGTAAAGAAGTTAGGAACTCAAAGAGAGATGGGGAAACAGCTGAACTCAGTGGGGGTTCTGAATCAGAAGAAGATGCATTCGGAAGAATGGGTTTACAAACTGGCATGAAGAGTCAGTGGGCCAAAAACAAAGTTGACAGAAGTCTTGTTGTAAGCAAGAAGAAAAACAAAAAGGCACTGAGTTTTGATGAATGTTTGTTCTCAGAGCTGTCGCCAGAAAAGGCGCCAATTGAAATTGGGGAGAAAATTTCACCAGAAAAGGCCACTGCTGTTGATGATGTTTTGACCAAATCAGCACACAGTGCATTTACAGGCAGAGAGATGGACTTTTTCCCTTTGCATTCTTCACAAATGGAGAAAAATGTTAATGATTACAAGAAGAAAGGAAAGATGCCTCTTTTTGAGGATTATCAGGTTTCCCCGTCTCCTTGGAATCATGGCATTCTCAGAGAAGGTCCAGTGATTAGAAAAGATGTGGGGACAATACATACTGGACTTGTACCTGTTCCGTTTCATTCAGCGGAGGACACATATCTTGAAAAGGGGCTGGATCTTTCCCTTAACAGCTACAAGACAGCACAAAGCTATGATGGGAAACATATTCCACTGGTAGAAAATAGGCAAAGTTCTTTATTTACTTGGCAAGAGGGAAGTTCCAAAAATCAGGCAATGAGGAAAGCTGCAGAAATTGAGCATGTGGGAAATTTCAATCTCACTTCTAAAATTGCCCAAGATGCACCTTTTGAGAAAGGAATACGTAGCGATCCCAGTACCAAGAGACCATCTTTTAAAATCCCCTTCCTCAGTGAAAAGCAGAAATACAACTTTCAGGTTGAAATTGGGGGTTGTTCTCTCATGCAGAAAAAGGTATGACCTCTGTTCACGCTGGTATTGTTGGAATATCACAGCATAGAAGGAGAGGTTTTTATATAACTGATCGATTTGGGAACATTGCTTAATGCAATGGGAAAAGTCATGCAATTACTTGGTTGCAGGTTTGAGGCTGGATAGCTGCCACATTGTGCTAATGGTTGAAGGATAGGGACTGGTTCAAAATTCTGCCGGGAACCAAAGTCCCTTCCAAAACCTGACTTCTAAGGGATCATGGCTGGCTAATCATCTTTTGCAGTTAATTGATTTGAAATTGAAACTTTCCAACCTTTAAAATAAACACTCATACTTTCCAATCTTTTATTACCTGAATGTTTTGTAATAGCATTCTCATTTCTGGTTTTTAAAATGACTTATGTGATTATGGGTGTTTCATATTTATGGGAACTGGGTAGTGGCCATATTTTTTGTACATGTTTGGATAGGCTGCAGGCTCACATACTTCATAGTATGGCTTGTCTGGAGACTCAATTATGTTTCTCTTTGTTCCAGGACTTTTGTAATACCAAAAGCAACGAGAAAACCATTGGAATGCAGGAACATTCAGCATTTCCAAGGAAAGATATCAACCAAAGAGCTGATAAGTTGTCTGAACAGGGAGCTTTAGATGACATTCCAATGGAAATTGTTGAACTCATGGCAAAGAATCAGTATGAGAGGTGTCTTCCTGATGGTGAATATGAGAAACGCCAGTTAGAAACAACTAGTAGCTCAAGGAGGAGTCAGATGATGAATTTCAGTCAAGTATATGGGCTTGGAGGGTTAAGCTTATTTCATCAGGAAACTACTCAAAAACAGAACCCTCCAGCCAGAAGAAATGGCATAATAAAGATTGGTGAAATGGAAGAATCAACCAAACAGAAGGCAGTTGATTTCTTCTCTCAAGCTGATCGAAACTCATTCAATATGAGGCGACCGGAAAAAACTGGTTCCCCTGTGGGGTTTGGACCATTTCTTCAACATCAAGAGAAGCCATCCAGCAGAGTTCAACATTCTGCTTGCATTTCTAACGTCCAAAACATTTCTCAAAATTGCAAACAGATAGGGGATGTGGTGGGGAATAGATCTTGTTATGCCAATTTCCACACCCCAGGACCATGTAACACATGCCAGAGCATTCCACAGCAAAGTAAGGAAGCAAATCACCTTTGGTCATCAATGATGTCGAATCACATGCCTTTTGTTTATAGCATTCCTCCAAAGTGTGTAACTCAATCTACCAATGTAAATGTGTTTCCTCATTCTTCTGGAAGTATCCTCAAGGAAAATATGAATGGGGATCGTGAGCTGAAGTTTTTGAATAAGAATGCTGCCAACCTGGGAAAGCAAAACAGGAATTTTGGTTCAGAAACTCTTATCAGGGCACGTTCAGAATACCCCTTTGCTGGAAAACATAATGGGATTGAGCTTAATCAGAAGCCAATAGGGTCATTAGATCTGTATTCTAATGAAACCATACCAGCTATGCACTTGCTCAGCCTCATGGATGCAGGAGTACAGTCCAGTGCACCCATCAATATGGATGTAAACTCAAAGTTCCTCAAGAGACCTTCCATTACACACAATCCTGAACCTAAGGAGTTTTCTAGGCTGGACACCGGGGCATTTAAAGCTGTTAATACTGTGAAGCACCCACCTCATAATCATCATGGTAAAAATCAACTTGCAGAGAATTTCCGTGATCATATTCCTGTCATTCAAACAACAGCTGGTGCATCTTCTTCGTCAATTCTACATGATAAAGGTATTAGGAAGGCTACTGATTTTCCCATTCAAGTTGTTCAAGATAAAGATAAGAGAAAAGGCTCTGATTCACGCACACAGAATAAAGTAAATAGATCGCAAAAATCAGCATATGGTGGTTTTGGCACCAACTGTGGATCCATTCCTGCTCATAACATGCAGACAATGTTTTTAGGTGCTTCAGATTCTTCAATGTTTCCTTTGCCATTCCGTGCATTGGAAAAGTCAAACAAACACAAGTTGGAGTCCCCTGCTAACAATAGAACTGTTCACGCCCATAAAAGCAGTTCTGAGACTGAAGTTTGCAGCGTGAACAGAAACCCTGCTGATTTTACCGTACCGGAAGCTGGAAATATGTATATGATTGCAGGTGAAGACCTAAAATTTGAAAAGGAAGTTCCTTTTGTAAACGGATCTCGCTCACTTAAATTGGATGGGCCCAAACGACAGAGGAAGCTTCCTGCTGTGAAAGGCCGTGGACGACCTCCAATGTCACGATTGTCCTAAATTTCAATGCCGGTAGCTTTTTGAAACCTATACCTATTTCTGTTTGATTAATTTTCACTTCTTAACTGAATGGACAAGTAGATGGCTTCTTTCAGAAGTCGTTGCATGGCTTTTTTCCTGAGTTTCTTGTTTCATTTCAGCAGGTGAAGTCTTGCTTTCTCTTGCCAGCTTCTACAAAATCAGAATAAGTCAAAGGCTTTATGAAGATCAGATAGCAACTGCTGAAATTGATATTGATTTTGGAACCATGATTCCATTCACTCAAGGTCTTGTTGAGTTCTAACCTCTGCAACTGAGTTGCGGAAGCATAATGGGTGGCGTGTAAATACCTACAAATGCCTTGAGATCCACAAGTAACTGTTTATGTATGTACCTTTTCATTTCAGTTGTGTTTTGGTGTGATTAACCTGCAAGGTTCCAGAAAAGCCCGACATTTCAAAAGGGCTTCCTTAATTCTACTTCGGTGATGGCTTTGTCTCCAGTCTTGATCAGGAAGTGGGAATGGAAATAGAGAGCAGGGAATTAGCTAGTATAATAATAGAACACCTCTAGCTGGAGATTGCCGGGTGTTCATCAACTCAGCCATTGTTGGCTGTACTGCCGTGTTGTAATTTATAAGGCAAGAAAATCAAAAGGAGACTTGTAATCTTTTGGAACATGAAGGAAAAAGACAATGTGTTAGGAAGATTTGGGTTAGCCGGGGACAGATCATGGAGACAGATCTTTCTGATTAACCTAATAGACTGGTATTTGGTTTCTATCAAAGAATTATTGAGAAGGATTGAGTAGTGTACCTTTTTTAATTTGTTCTCATAGGATTTTTTTTATTTATTTATTGTTCTAATACCAGCCAGAGCATCCTTTGAAAGGTCGATGCCTTGTCTAAGACAATATATAGTTATGATTGATTGTCTGGTGAACACCAGTTCCCAAGCAGGAGCATGTTTGAACGAATACAGCAACGACATGACCGAGCTTTAGCTATGCTATGCTATTAAAAATATTTCACACTGAAAAAACGTTATTTTACATATTTTAAAAAGAGAACGCGAAAGTTCATGCGTTCCCTTTTATTTTAAAAATATGATTGTTGTCTTTCTTGATAAGCTTGAATCTAGCTAGGGCATCGATTTTTCATCTACTCTATAATTAAATCGATATAATACACGCGCGGCCGCGCGCGTGCACACACAACATATTTACATTAATAAATAAAACATTCAAAAGTTTCTACCCATCACTATAACATATACTACTAAAAGTATGTTGCGGGGGCTAAAAGGCATTAAATTTTAAGCTTCTTTGATTTCTTTTTACCAGTAGCTGGCAAAGTAGACCTTCCAAAGTGGTGCTTTTAGAGGGTCAAATTTACCCTCTAAGCTTTTGTTATTTATCCTTAAAAATTATAATTATAAAAATTATAATTATAATTATTCCTACAGTCATTCATTCTGATTTTATTAATCTCGTATCAAACACCACCCACTACAAGAAAAAAATAAGTTCTATTCACTAATAAATTGACAAGTTAAACTCTTTTCCTAAATTGAAAATAATTTCTATCTATATAACTTTTTTTATTGTGCTATAAAGAATTTTATAAATAAAACACATAAAAAGTTAAATGCAAGTTATAATAAGGAATAAAAAAAATTATAAGAGAAATTAGAAACACAATCTTACTTATACACAACACTTGCTCTAGAAAAGACAATGATATCAAAAAATCCGACAAATTAAACATCGTATCTAGTGTCTAACTGAAGCCTACACATTCCCATAAAGTAAAGTTTACACTGTCACATTTATCAAAAATTCCCCCCACCAAACCCAAGATAGCGTATGTAGGACAGCCTGAGTTTGCAAACTAGCAAAACTGAATTTGGTAGTGATAAAAAAATAAAAAATAGATCAAAGATCGAAAGCATGCTAGGCCATACTAGAATATGGCAAAACTAGTATGATGTGTTGAAACAAACCATGATATGTCAAATCATACGGGCTATGACCATGACATAGCGTGAAACATAAACCACAAGTAGCGTACAATGAGCCATAAACATGGTCAAACAGCTGATGTGCTAAAAAAAAACAGTCTTGGTTGGGAAACATGCAAAGCTTATGGAATTGGAGAAGAATGGTGCTTCTACGGTTAAGTCAGCCACTCATCTAATCGATGGGATTTGTAATTTAAGGGCTGATTCTTTTCAAATCTGCTTTGGAAGGGTTGGATGCCTCTTAAAATGGATGTCTTCCTTTGGTTAATGCTTCAAGGTAGTCTCAGCACAAGAGGGTTCCTTGCATATAAACACATTACTCACCACAATGATGCACCTTGTCCATTTTGTGTATCTGAAATTGAATCAATTCCTCATTTGTTCCTTCATTGTTATGAAACCTGGAGGTTTTGGACCTGTTTCATGAGATGGCTCGGTTACCAGGGTTAATTATACGCTGAATTGAGTTGACACTTTCTCATGGGAATGGTATAGTATGGTGATGGTGATTGGTGGAAAATTTTAGCGGAGGGTATTTTCATAATGTTTGTTGGAATTTTTTAGAGTATCTGAATAGCCCAAAATAAATTCTTATTTAAGAAGAAAGCTATAGATTGATCTTACAATTATGATCTTACTTTCTACCATCTTACTGAATGGATTAAGGGGAATACTCCTAATTTTACTTGTACAAGCAATGACTTGATGAGATGTTTTAATAGTGTTTTGTTGTTCTCTAATAGGCATGTTTTAGCTTTAGTTTTTCTTTTATTTCCTTTTCTATTACTTAATAATGTTGTTTTAATAATGCATCTCGATTACTACTATATATGAGGTAGTAGGTCCAAAGATAAAAATCTGGTTGTACGATGATGAGTGTGATGGCATTTGTCGTGGCAAAAAACCACACAAAAAAAAAGTAAGTGTAAAAAAAAATCAACATGATAAAAAAAAAAAAAACAATGTTATCATATTACAAATAATAAAAATAAAATAAGATAACAAAATCTATAAGAAAAATAAAAAACCACAAAATTATATATTGGTTAACTTACATACTTAAATTGATGAAATCCAATCATATTCATACACAACACTTACTTGGAGGGTGTTTATTTCTGTGGTTGCTTCTGCTTTTGAATCAAACCACAGAAAAAAATTGTTTGATAAATTATAAAACATAATTTACTTTTTGTAGGGCCCAATATAATTTGCGTTTAAAACGCAGGTTAACCGAAAACATCTTCAAGTTGCTTCTCTTCTTATGCCGTTTGTGGAGAGTAAATTAATTCATAAAAGTGAATAGTGCAGAGTGAATCAATTCACTTTCCACTGCCCAAACCTAAATGCATTGGACCGGGTCCGACCTAGTAAAATTTTTTTTTTATTTTTAATGTGTTTTATTAAAAAAAAACTAGTGTTTAATTATTCAATAACAATACATAAATTAGAAGGAGATCGCATGATGACGTAACATTTGTAGAATTTGATCTTAATCCCAATTTTGTTCCTGATAATATTTTACCTGATTTTGTTGTACGCTACAAAAAAACCATGGAAACTGTAGTCCTTATCAGATGAATTTCGTATATAATGGAATTGTAGATAGTTTAATGAAATAATAAAAAAATATTTTATATAAAGTATTATTTATTTCATGATGTAGTAGCAGTAGTTAAATTTACAATATTTAAATTGAAAACCATCAATATTAATATATATATATATATATATATATATATATAGTTATTTTATAACATCAATTTGTAAAGCATTCTTAACCAAATACATTAAACTACTTTTTGTTCAATTTCAATTGTAACCACAGTTTTAACCAAACATATATAAATATTAAACCAACCTCAACTAAAAATACTTTTTATAAAATAATTTTTTTTCAAACTACAACCACAAGAGCTACCACAATATCAAACACACTTGACAATGATATCAAACAATTTCATAAATTAAACCTCTTCCTTATATTAAGTCATAATAGAAGCTTATAAGTCAAATTTACACATCCTTTGTCATCTTGCACTTTAGTTAAAGACCTGAAATAATAATTTTTTATATTCAAGGAGTGAATGTATTTTAGCATAGTCTAATACGTGATGTGTTCATGTTTGTAGCATTTTATTAGCTCTTATTTTTTATTATCACTTTATTTTATGTTTTTACATTTAATTTTCAGCATGTCATAGTTTTAATGGTATTCTGGTTTTATCAATAAATATCTTGATTATTATATATAAAAAAAAAAAGGAAGTCATATTTACACCATATCACACGTATTATCTAACAAGATGGAGTTTATTTACAAATTTTCTTTCATAGAAAAGTGGTGGTAGGAAAAACTAAGCCAGTAGAAAATTAAAAAAACAAAAAATAAAATCTTGTTTCTTACAAACCATGTACGTACGCAAGGTTTATAATCTTTCGTATCTCGGCATATACATCATTTTGTAATGTTGAATTCAAATATTTGGCTTTGAATGAAGCGTTATGTACAACTTGGTTATATAGAGAAAAATCAAAAGTTGTGTTTTATTAATTAAAATAAAAATAAAAGATTGAAAAAAGAAAGAGAAAAAATAGATTAGAGAAGGGGGGGGGGGGGAATTGAAAATTATATTACATGTAGAATATTAAATAAATGTTAAGTCATCCTTATGGATCTAGATCGATCACGAGAATTATACAATAATTAATTAATGGGTGAATAAAGACCTACATATATATATATTATTAGCTTTTTAATTCAAAGTTTATGTTTTCACACCTTTTCACTCTCCTGATGCTTATAATATATTAATATAAATTTAACTATTAGAAAGGTTATTATTGCACACCTTGAGTGATTTTTATTTTATAAGCGAAACAAGTTTAATTAGCCAATAAATGGCGAGCAACCCCAAGGGTTACCAAAAGAACAGATACAGCAGCAGAAAATAAGAGCCCAGACAAACAACCAGCCCAGAAAATTACCTTAGAACACGCAGATCACCAGCCTCGGCCATTTCCTTCGCAGAATACCAACAGCAAGCAGCTTTTTAAGGTTCTTCTGATGGAATAGCTTAATTCGACAACATTTATTAAGCATTCTGCATCTCACAAAGCTTCAGCAATATGATCACAAAATTCCGTAGCCTCTTTCATGCTACCAAATTGCAAGATCTCCCATATAGCTTCAGTAGTTCATCCAATCACCAACAACATGATTTCAACAACAATCACAAGATGCTAGCAAGAAGATTGAGGTCCTTGTCACCAAAGCCTCCATGCAGGTAATGAGGATTCCACACACAACCGAGGGTCCGAGAGAATATATCCATAGAAGCATCAAATCCATGCTAGAAACCCATGTACTCTATCCACCCCTTGTTTAGCTAGAGTGTCAGCCATGTGGTTTGTCTCGTGTAAAATATGACAGTAAGATATGGAACCCAAATGAGAAGAGTACCGAGAAGCATGAATGAAGAGATCATGAAATTTCCATGGTCTGAGAGAGTGATTGTTCATCCAATTAACAACAGACACAAAATCTGATCCAACAAGTAATTCCTTGAAGAAGATGATTTCAGGGCTTTAATTACCGCGAGCAATCCGACTTCCCACCGAGGCAGAAAAAAGCCCCATCACAGTACCATTATATATGGTCATGTAGAACTCCATCAATACCAGCTGGTACAGGTTTACTCTTAGAAGAGCCATCAACAACAGTCCCTTGATTGAATTTATTAGAAAAGTATGTTGATACATATGGTTCTGATTAGTCATTTACAGATCTAACGTAATTAGGTTACACATATAGTCTGTCTTAAAGGGATATTTTTTAGATGGTGGCCTTATTCAACATAATTTTATATTACTTAAACTTTACAACAACTGTTTATCCTCCACTATTTACCTCCTAAATTCAGTCTAAAGTAATAATTTAATTTCAGAATTGTGTAGCAAGCTAGTCCTAAAACTTAAGTAAATCAAAAATAGATTAAAACCCATGTAAATTTGCATTAGATTAAAACTATATATATAGATACATGATATATTAATGGAGTCAACATTTGAATAAAAGTTCATGCAACTCGAAAACAGCTTGTCGAGCCCTTCTGTGAGTGGACCGGTGCCTTCCATTAAATCATTATTTTTTGTTCGTTATTCATAAATGTACCCGAATATGTTCTTTCGAGATAAATATTTCTTTCAGCGTGTATAGATTCCACTTTATACAATTATTTCTGACAGCTTTGGTTTCAGATGGTGACTTGTACAGCTTTCCTTTGACTCATCAGGATCAGAGGCTTACACATTATCAAAGACCAACTTATATTTAATTATCATGAGCTTCCATTGAATTAATTATATGACCCACTTCAAATTAATTAATTAAAAGAGAGGCAAACTATGGTTGACAGTCTTGCAAAATAAGGGGTGAATAGAGCATGCGAGTTTCAGGCTTGGATTTGAAACTGATATGGCTGCTCTTCCAGTTTGCTTCTTCCAAGGAATTGTTTATGGCTACTGCGGTGCAATATGTCCTGGAGATGGCAATGTCAGGAGATGGAAATGGGAAGGCCTGGATCTCTCTTCTCCACCTAGCAGAATATGTTTTTGAGTGCCCCATTACATGTTCCATCTTCTCAAGCCATGAGACACTCCTCATCACCATCTCCTCATGTTGTGACTCGTTTTGTTCAGGCTGCTCACCAGCAGCCTTGGCCTAAACTTTGTCAACTTTGTCATTCTAACTTTTTCTTCACTTCCTATTTTAGTTGGATTTGAAATTGAGCACTTGATTTCATGACTATGTCTGGATCTGTTACTTCATGTTTAACCCAAGCTTTTAGACATTCGAATTATGTATATGCCATAAAAGTTAGGTTCAATGGAGATCTTCCATTATGGATGCTTAGTGAGATGCAACGGCAGCTATGAAATCATTGTTGATGATACAGATGGTGTAGATGGTTGTCTTATAAAGTTGGATGTTTATGGAACTAAGGAGGAAACAAGGGCAAGAATTTTGTTTTTTCAGAAGCTACTAGCTACTTCTCCGGTCGTTAATGACAATACCATAGTGGAGTTACATCAGTGGCCAACCTAGTGTTTGGAAACTTCCAGCATAAGACTTGATATATGCTAGAGTACATAGCTTATAAGAAATAATGTAATTTTTAATTATGAAACTACAATCTTTAAACACAGTTTCTCTTTAATTCTTTATCACCTCTAGAATTGGCTCAGGTTTGCGGATAAATTTTTCATGGTTATTGACACTACTTTAATTATAGAGCCTAAAGGTATTATAGATTGGTCTAACACCAAATCAAGACTTTAAGCATGATGTATCAATTCCTTCAATCCTGATGTTTTTTTCCGGTTATGTATATGTTGGCTTTTTTTTTTTGTCTACTTTTTGTTTTTGTAATTGATCTCTTTTCTTTTATTTTCTGTTTTTCTTCTGTGTATCTTATTTTTTGCTATCTTTTGGTTAGTCCTTTTAATATTTTGACTTTTTAAAAACAAAAAAATACCATAGTAGAGTTTTTTTGCATTGAAGAAACAATAGCATGGTTTTGATTTAGCTCTTTTCAGCATTTTTATGTTTCTTGGTTATAAGTCTGCTGGTTTTTTATCTTTTGCAGATTCTTGATTTCTGCGGATTTATTCTTGTTCTCTTATATGTTACCTGTTTCAATACATTCTATTGACCATAAAAAAAAATTAATTGATTAATTAAATAAATTAGTGTCAAAACCCTAATAAACCTCATAATCGGTCTTAGGACAAACATCAACTTCCATTAATTTACATTTGTTAATATTGTCTAAACAGATTAAAAAAAAAAAGTCAATTGCATGACAGCAAGCTTTGGTTTAGTTGTTAATGCATAGAGAGGGATGGGGAGAATAAGTTCAAGCGATAAATAAATAAAAAAATAATAATTAAACCTTGAATATATATATATATTTCCCTTCTCATTTTCAATGTCCTAGATAGAGCATTTCAAATGACAGTTGAAAGTGATCAGCTCTCGTAAATATATTCATTGCTTGCCATTACTTCATTATCATTAATAGAGTTATTGCTTAATTTTCTTGTTTTGAGAATGTTTGTAATAGAAATTTTTTTTTAAAATTTATTTTTTAAAATTTTTTAAAATTTATTTTTGATATGAGTATATTAAATGATCCACAAATATAAAAAAAATTAATTAAAAACTAAAAAAATTAATTTTTTTAAAATATAGTTGAATCACAATTAATATTAAATAAAATTAACCTTAATATAAAAGATTGGTTAATTTTAATGGTGGTTAGTGGATATATATATATATATATATATATATATATATATATATATATATATATATATATATATCAAAGTTTTTCACACCCTAATTGGACGTTGACTTTTTAATGCTTTGATATGCGTAAAGAAAAAGCTACCTCTTTGTTTCTCCTTGATTTTTTGTGTCTTGTTTTAAGGGTTTTTTTTTTTTTTAGTTGCATATATGTAGGAGAATTGCTGTTTAATTAGTTTGAGAGAAAAGCCCCCGCTACAAAAAAGGAGAAAAAAAAATCACCATACCTCTCATTAATTTATATCTCTATCTTTCAATAGATTATACACCTTGAATTTAAAAATAATGTATCTATTTTCAATTAATTCCATTTATGAAGTATTTTTTAAATCTTTGATTCTAATATAAATATAGGGGTGAAAAACATCACGCTAGCTAGTGCATGATCAACTTATATATGTGTAAATATACATCTAAAGGATAAAAAAATCCTTCAATAATTAATAAGTTCATCTATTTTTTTTATTATTTTGCAAATATATATATTTGCTCGCTCGCTCTCTCTTTCCTAATATATATAAACATCTTTTGATAATTTTTTCTTCGCATCGAACTTTTACATGTATATGTTCCTCTTTCTCCCTTTTTTTATGTGGTCCTAAGAATTTACTCTTCGAGGTACGTGCATGCACAGAAAAAGCTTCCTCAAGTTCGATGAATGCAATGCTGATTAGTGATATGATTAATATCTCTCCCTTAGCCTAGTTTAATCGCATTTTATTTACTAGCTAGCCAAGAAATTAATCGATGAATTCTTGAGTGTGCTAACTTCTAATGAGTAGTATTAAAACTTTAAAAATATTTTCAAAAAATTATTTTATAGTATTTTCAAATAAAAAAACATTTTTAAAAAATATTCTACACTTTTTGCCTGAAAATTCGATTTTTGCCATCTAATGCATGCCTATGCCAACACAATAACCCTTTATTCCAAGAACTTATTCTATTCCATTGTCTATTGGCCTTTCTTCATTAATTTCACTTGAATTTGTTATTTTTTTAACTTTAATTATGCTCGTATAAATACTATATATATGCAGCCTTTTCTTATGAATAATATATGATTTTTTTTTGGTTTTTTTATAATTAATAATATATGTTTATAAGGGTTGATGTAGTTAAACAAGATATGTTTTATTTTTTTAGATTTAAATCATATATAGGGTCAGTATAAAAAAAGAATCTATTAAATTGATCATAATACACTAGATAAATATATATAGAGAACATATCTTAAAATTATTAAAGTATAAGATTTACTGTCAATCGACTTACAAGATGGTTGGAGTACGCTACTTGTAATAAAAAAACAAATTAACATGCATGCATATATACATGCATGCATATAGGAGTTGGGTGACAATGGGTGCCGAGAAACAATAAATTAATTCTAGCATATATATATATATATATATATATATATAAGGATGGACATGAACTTGATGGGTATGTTACGTATGCCTATATACCATCCAATTAGGACCCAAAACCATGTCAATAGCAGCAACCACAGCATTGCCAGCTGCATCTGATCAGTACTCCTTCCCTACCACTAATAATAACACTGCAATCTCATCTCATCTCCACCGACAGCCTTTCCTTCTGATCATGCATTATATATACTTTCTGCCAAATATTCCACCAATACCTAGCTAGGCTAGGACCCACTTAACTATCGTCACGTGCCTCACGTGCATCACATTTCATATCGTGATGGGATCATGATGAGTACAGTGCTATACATGGAGAGAGAGAGTCAAGAAACATGCACACGCGCCGCCTTCATCTTGTATCCATCTGTTCCTATGCAGCGAGAAATTGCATGTTAATGGTGCATTTGTGGCGCTGAGTATCGATCAGGCTGCATGGTGAGGTGTCCAGAGAAATCAGCCACTTGGGAACCCCTTGGACTTTTACATATTGCTCATTTTTTTTAACTTTATTCGACCATCAACTCTCTCTCTCTCTCTCTCCCCCCCCCCCCCCCCACCCACACGCACGCTTGTTGGGGAGATATCGATCGAGTGAAAATTGTTGGACATGGTTGATCTGTTTTCTTCCTCTCATTTCTGATCTTGTAGCAGGCTCGTCTCGTATCTGTGTTTGATTCAGAAAACAGAAGACATAGATATATGTATCAAAGTTGAAAGCAGCAGCATAAAGTTTGCCTTTGAACTTTTTTCCAGAAAACGAAAAGAAAAAGATAAAGAAAAAAGGTTTACTTTAGCAGCGACTCTCGTTAGTAGAAAAAATGGTTTCTGAAGGTAAAGTTTCCAAGTTATCATAAATTATTAGTTCATGAATCTGTTTTTCATACGAGTATTAATATATCATCTATTAGAATGAAAAATAAAAATTGAATTTATGGAGGAATATATATTGAGCAAGAAACAAATGACACCGCCATCCTGTAACATCTTCTCATATCTGTTTCTTCTTATTAACGCAGATATATTTTATTTTCTTGTGAAGGATAGCATAAAAAAGGAGGCAGCAGCAGCATCAGCATCAGCATCAGCTGTCAGCAAAAGTTTCTTTATCTCATAATCAATTAGAAATTAAACAACTGTTTGTAGCTCCTAGCTAGGTTGAAGTTTGGCAAAAGCAAGTAAACTTGAAACTTAAAAGGAAGATTCCATCCTCTCAAATCGTTGTTAGCTTGTCAGAAATCACACGCACAAAGCCAAACTATGATACCGCAATATCACCGGTTAATCCGATGCCCTATTATTAGATTATTTTTTTTTTCTTGTTTGTTTCTTCCAATGTGGATTATATTTGATATCCGCTGCTTCTTAATCAGCTTTTTTTTTATCAGTTTGAACATCCATTTACGTAGTTAAGATACAATCTAACTATCTGCTATACACCAACCAGGCTGGTCAAAGATGAAGACATCAATTAGGCAGAGGCACATCTGCGAAAAAGCCTTGCATTGGATGACAATGACATGGGTGGGCTGGAAGAATTTGATGGGTTGTAATAATCAGCTATAGATCTGTTATTAGTGAATTGGATAAAAAGTCTAATTAAGAGAGTCGTTTATAAATTTGTGGAACAAAACTAAGCCCTAAATGAGATTTTTCTATGTTTGATTATGAGATTTTATAGGTCAAGTTTTACTTAGAGTTGGCTCTTTGTAACCATTTTAGATCTAAAAGATCATCAAATTAGATTTAAAAGATGTTGTTTGAGTTTATTTCTGTATTTTTTATTTTTATTTTTATTTTTGAATTTTTAATGTAATTTCAGATTTTATATTATTTTTACTATTTAACTTAAGATTTTAAGTCTTTTTATCTTGTAAAGGTCAGTTTCTAACCTATTTATAAATTTTTAAAAAAGATAGATCGAAATAGATAAAAAAATATTTAACAATAAAATTAATATAAATGAGAAGTTCCTGCGGTAAAAACACTTTTCTTCAAAAACAATTATCTTTTTTTGCTTGATGTCTTCTTACATTGTTTCCTTCCACGGCATGTATACAAATATCATCAACAAAGTTACTACATCATATCAACACTTCCAAAAAAAATTACAGTCTTGAATCAGCAAGAAGGCATGAGCTGCAAATTAACCCCATATGCAGTCGTTCATGGTATTGAGACAACAACCAAGAAAAGTTTCAGAGCATCGTATTTGGTCAACAAAACATAATTAAAACAGTTGAAAATTAATTAATGTGTGTATAAATTGGATCATAATTATACATATGGGATGGAATATTGTACCTTTCATAATATCATATAATTTAAAAGATGTAATGTAGAGATTGAAGTTTAAAATATAACTCCATGATCGGGCCGGGTAGTCCTCTAGATGGCATTCCGCAAGGGAATCAACTCTTATATAGTAGCATTTTGCATAGCATCTTTTTACTGTTAGAAACAAGCTGCAGTATTCTGATATTTGTAAATCAGCAACCCTAATCTGTTTGCTGTTTTTTACAATTGGGAATTAGTATAAATCCATTTTTGTTTCAAGCTTTGTAGCAGGGATTGGCTCCAGGCCGGTCCTTTTGCTTTGATCAATGATATTAATAAATTCATCATCTAAAAATTAAAAAAAAATAAACATGAAATCTCAAGTTGAAATGAGTTTTCTCGATAAAATATTTTGTAATGTACATGAACATATGGGGCCAATTCTATCATTGTCCCGTTGAATTCTTTGAAGGATCCGACATAATGTTTTAGATTAAAGATTCAGGATGAAATAATTAATGCTTTCAACTTATATTTCAGATATTAGTTCTTAAATATTTAATTAAGGTTTAAAAACATGAATTTTCTTTGTACATGGCCTGAATTTATATATATAGCTAGGACCATGAAAGGATTTTACAATGAATAAACTAGATTTTTAAAAGTTATCATTTTATTTTTTTCAGTCTGGTGTAGAGTTTTTCTTTCTTTTCTTTTTATCTGTCTATATACAAAAACATAAATTCTTTTCTAGTTTAGCTAAGTCTTTTTTTCTTGCAATAATTTTATATAAAATCTTGATTATTATAAATAAATAAAAAACATACACGTACGTACATAATTTGCTACACGCATTGGAAACTAGAGAAATTTCATAGACTTGGTCTAATAGACTCGGCTCAATATGTAACTAGCTAGATGTTTCACAACAAAAGATTAACTTAACCCATATCTATTCACATGATGGATCTTATATTTGATTTTAATTATTTTAATTGCTAGAAAATCCTTTGTGGGGCTATGTAAAATTGTATCGGGATTCGAAATTCACTCTTTTCAATTATTATTAATGATGCGTATTTAGAATTCGAAGATATTTTATGGTTTCATTTGTTGTATGCTGCTGCTGCTGCTATCTGTGGCCATTTTAGGTTGCTACTGTCTCTTATTTTGTCTTGGCCTTGTTTCATGTTTTCCTTGCCTTCGCACAGGCCCTTGTGCCCTCTCCTTTCTTTTGATTTCACGCTCATTGTATTTATAAAAGAAAAAAAAATGTCTTGAGTCAATCTTGTCGTTTATCTCAAAGGTAATTAATGCAGTATGAAGCCAATAGCAAAACTCCACCTTGATCAAGTTTAAACCCTGTAATTAACTCGTTGTGATGTATCATATTGTTAAAAAGCAAAGCAACAAATCAATATTTAATACCAATGTGAGCAAACAACCTGCGCATGCAGAGCCCCATGTTAATCAAATCAATGGTATTATTATAAATAAGACATTGTGGACTTGAAGTGGAAGGGTGTGAATGCCAGAAAAGTTTTTAGCCAGATAAGTTCCTTGCATTTGAAAAGGGTCGTGCTCGTGCAGGACAGATAATTGCTTGAGCCAATATTTCTTACCACCAGAATTTTCCCACCAATGTTAACGTTAACCAAGCCTCTGCCGACGTCTCGAAGTAATAATTTGGAAACCTGACCCAATTACGCAGCCTGTTCATAAGACCTTGCACTTTTAAAAAGTTGAATGTGTCTCCTAGACCAATTAGAGATCGATTCCATGCAGGAATATCATTGATGATGCACACCATAACTAGAGATAGCTTTCTTTATAGACAAGACCCCTTTGCTTAGAGAAAATTTTCCAAAAGATTTTCCAAAAGATTTCCTATCTCAAGCTCAAATCGAAGAAACAGCTCCTCTTTTTATTTGCTTTGCTCTCGAGAAAAAATCCGAAACTTCACTTTAATTTAATAGTTTAAATAGTAAAATATAATTTTAAAATATAATTTCTATTATTTTTATATATTTTTTTAAATGAAAGTTTTTTATGCTTGCATAAATTTATATTATATTATATTATCTTGTATTTAATTTTTATCAAATAAAATAAAAACAGTGATATTTAAACTTGTAACTATTTAGTCAATAAAACTTTAATACCATATCAAATATCTATCTCAATCTAAAAATTATATTATATCAAAAAATCATTTTAACACAATAATTAAAACTATTAAATAAAACCTCAAAAATTAATTTAAATTATTTTTTTACATACACATCACTCATTCACATTATCTAAGTTAATTGATTTGGGATATTGATATTTTAAGTATATGTAATCTTTTATTTATAAAATTAAATTAATTTTCTTCCCATGAACCCACCTTAATGTTTTTCATTATTTTAATAAAATACTTTATGATTTTTCTATCTTAGCATTGATTTTTTAAAATTTAATTACTTGCACTCATAAGATTTAATAAATGCTTCCATAAGTTTCCATTACAAATGATCATTTGACATGTCAGCTATTTTCCACACAAGTGTGTTTATGTATCCGAAATAACTATGATTTTTGTTATATTTTAATATTTTTGGTTTTCCATTAAGAGATTCAAAAAAAATAAAAATAAATTAAAAAGAAAACCTATAAAACTAACCAACTAAGTAATTGTGTGAGTTTATTTTTTACTCATTAATTAGGATTTAACTCTAGAAGCTTTAGAAACTTTAACTAATGAGTGACATAACTGTAAACTCATCTAATTAATTAATTAATTTTATTGGTTTTGTTGTTGTTGTTTTTTAAAAAATCAGTACAAGCACTCAAGTTAGGAAAAGAAAGATAAATGACTTCATATGTCCGAATATAAATTTACAAGTTTTCAATATTTTGTTTATATATATATATATATATATATATATATATATATATATATATATATATATATATATATATATATCATTATGTAATATCTAATTCTCTAATATACCTTTCTGTCAAGTTTTTCTATCCAAATTAATATCATTACACATACTTCGAGTGCTATTATCACATTTGGTTTTTTCTCTTCTTTTTTTGTGAAATTAAGTTTCTATTTTTTTTTTAAATTACAGATTTTAATTTGTCTGTGAACGTGTTTTTGGAACGTCTCCCTCCCATCATGATTTCATCCAGCAACAAACAGCAATGCCACATGGTCTGAGCTTTAAATGTCATCTGCTACGATTTTATTTGGTGCAAGTGCCGTATGATTCCCTTCATTAATGGATGGAACAGAAAATGACACAAGGGAAACGGGAGCAAGGAACTGATCAGTTTCCTCTGATTGAAAGTTAGGGAAGGTTCAGCCAATTTCGTTTAATCTGGATCATATATGTAAATTTTCTTTTTGTTATCCAGAAATTAATTATTTCTCCTCATTTGGTGTTTAATTTTGAAAGAAGAAGAAATATAGACGATGGGAAAAGTGGGGTAATGCGCGCGCTCCACTCATCTGGTCCACTAAGGAATTATGGATTTGAAGCCATGCCAAATACTTTTTAAGGTGGCATCCATTTCATCTTCTTTTTTCTCCACTTTTTTGAACTGAATCCATTTCATACCGTGAAACAACAGCAAAACTGGAAAAATAAGAGTACAATAATCAAGCTTGATGTTAGTCACAATGCGACAGTATTATTTTGCATCTCATGATGAATACCTACAGACCCTATAGCGCGCTTCTTTATAAACCAGACCTTCTTTACAGAAATTAATACCCATTATGGGGGCTACAACTCCTATCTTTTGAACATATACATTGCCCCTCTAAGGCGCATCCTTCAGCTCTCACAGCTTGACCATTCCCCAGAAAACATGTTTTAGGTTCCCATTGCTGCTTTGCTGCTAGAAACTTGTTGAAATCAGGGTACTTATGTTGGTAAGGGATGGGAATTGATACTTAGGGGTTGGATTTTTTTTATATATATATAGATATTTTATTCACCATTCATTGAATAAGAATTTCGGTTTTTTTTATAGTAATCAAAGAAATTTTATTTAGATTTCAGGGTCATTGAAGAGATGAAAAACTGGAAAACAAGTAGAAATTGTCTTGGTTGTGCATGGAAATTAAAAGGACCAAAGCAAATTCTAGTATGGATCTTTCTAAAATTCTATTCGGACCTCTAAAAAGTTCAAACATAAAATTCAAACATGTATATATAAAGTTAGCTTTAATGAATAAAATGGTGGAAAATTAATTCAAAAGTTGAATCCCAATTTAACAACTGATCCTCAAATACCCTTATTAACTAATTCTTAACTAGCTAAATATCCCATTCACAGTCTAGCAAAAAAAATCCCAGCCTGGTAAACTCAGCTTAGGATAAAAGCTCACCTTACTCATCCAATATAATTTTATATATATATTCACTTAGGAATAATTAATAACGTTACCGGCACATGGTAGTGCCAAAATAACAAGATAACATCGCAAGTTATAGAAAACTCATTCAAGGAAAATAAAAAAAAAAAGCAATCCATTGCTATTGTAAGGTTGTGGTTGTCTCTTCTCGGTGGCATAACTCACGCGAATGTTTCTTCCTCCCAATACCTGGCCATCCATTGCTGACAATGCTTCACTGGCAGATTCAGTGCTTTCGTAACTAACAAACCCGAATCCACGAGACCTCCCAGTGTCTCTATCAGTGATAACTCTTGCTTTGAAGAAAAATGAGGGGAAGGGCCGGGTGGGTTTCGGCTTGGGAGAGAGTGAAACGAAGGAAACGGCTAGGGTTTAAGAAAGCGATTGCGCCCTTCATCGGTCGTAGCTAGTTGTTAACAAAAAATCTCACCTAACATTTTTTAATACTGTATATAAAAAATCTCTCAATTATCTGATTAGTCCTTTATCGCTCGCACCCTCCTGATATGGTGCTCACAAAAAGTCGAATCCAGCTTGTTCAACCTTATCGATAAGCTCGCGTAGACGTACACACCAGCATCAGCTGTCACAACTAAACCATCCGTGTCAATTTCAATGCTTTAATTACACTTTACTGTGCTTATTAAGATTGAATTGGCATATTGTGTCTCAGGGCAGGGCAACTTCGGTGGTGTGCGAAAATCGACTAACCACCTTAACCTTGAGGTTACTTTGATTAGCATGTGCAACAGCTTAGCATAGCTCTTCTTCGGTCGTAGAGCATGTGATACTTGGAACATGACAATCTTTTATATCATTCCATACATCATAGGAGCTGTAAAGAGTGCAACCACTGTCGTTGCAATGAACCGGGGGTGATGGTCAGTGGGGTTGGAGCCCAAAGAATAAGTTGCAAGGCAGCACGGAGCCACCACCAGACGTAGAACATGAGCTAGCTAGGCCTTGGTTTAGATTCCTGATTTGCAGAATTTTGGTAAGGTGAAGTCCTATAAATGGAATTTTCTTGCAAAAGCAATGATTTGAAGGGAAATTATAATGGGATCTCTTCCATAACTTATTCGCCAAGATTTATTAAATGAATATTGTAGACACATGTAAATTAAAATATACAGAAATAATTTTTTTATTTTTTTAAAATTATTTTTAATATTAACACATCAAAATAATTTGAAAATACTAAAAATATATTAATTTAAAGTTTATAAAAAAATAAAAATATTTAAATTTTTTTAAAAACACTTTTGAGATATAGAAACGTTAATATATGTCTACTTGAATTTTTTATATATCATGAATATATTTTTGGATGTAATTCATGGGTGGATGATTACTCTCAATAATTAAATTATATAAAATAATCTATTTATTTAGGTTTTTATTCTATTGAAGAATTATATTTGAGTTGAGAAATAAAAGTAATAGAATTTAATTGGAGAATATTTTTTAATTAACTCTTTACTGTTAGACTATTTTCAGTTAAGCTAGGAACTGACTTTCTGTGTTACATGGCTACTGCTACCCTTGTCTTCTTGGAAAGTCATTTACTTGTAGTATTTGAGACTTTAGTTTGGAGAAATTATTGAGTTGTGGGACTTTAGGGATGTCGACTATCTTCTATATTCCATCAATGGCAGGCTTAGTGCTCAGTAACAAAAACCAAACTAATCAGTTACATTGATTGATATCTGGAATAATACGGGGAAAAAATCTGTAATAGTTTATTCCAATTAAACTAATCCCAAACCTGTGCTTCGGTGGATTCATGGGATCCACAGTATCCGGGACCCACTTTTGATAAGATTAACGTAGTTCTTTGTGGTTTGTCTGCCTTATTATGTGGTTGTGGACTTCATGAATCATGATTTCATAATTCAAACCGGTGCTCTTATCCAGTACTCCTACACATGTATATGAGTTCAAACAATATAAGTTAAGACAGTAAACATGTCGAGCTAGATTTTTCAATACTCTTGAAGATATGGTGGGTTAGCATGTTTGAAGATTTCGTTATCAAGTCTCCAAGATGTGTAATCTTTTTTTTTTAATTATTATTATGGATTCTAGATTATATATGAGATAGAAGTGTGATGGTGTGAAGTGTGATGGTGTTCTTCATTATCTTAATTATCTTATTATTAATGTTTATTATTATTATCTATGCTAGCTGTCCGGTCAAGTATATGAGATAGAAGTGTGATGTTTTTTTTTTTTTTTTAATCACAGTGGTTATATTGAAAAGGCTATAAAATTAATAGTAAATACAAAAATATAAAAAATAAAATAGATTTTAAAAAAATTGATAAAAATAACAAAGAAATTATCTAAAATTTTTTATTACACCATAATTTGATGTCATTAGAAGATTTTAAAAAATCATTTTCTATATAAATAAAGTTTGAATTTAGAATATGTAACTAAATAGCAACAAGTGATGATGTTCTTCATTATCTTAATTTTCTTATTATTAATGTGTATTATTATCTAAGATAGCTAGGTCAGTGTTTTAGCCACTGGTGCAATGTAGCTAGGAACCTAATTTGTATGAAGCAGTTCTTAAAACTTTTCAAACTTAATTTGATTTCTTTTAGTACTGTTAACAATAATATTGATCGGAATTTTAGAGAGTTAATTATATATGCTAAGTCCAGCAATCTGGTCATTAATTAATCGTTAATGTTGTAGCCACTGTAGTGATCATTGTATCATATCACTTTTGTATTCTAAGATTAAGATTAAGAGGGTTTTTTTTATAGCGGGTTAGCGGGTTTTTTCAAATGTTTTGTATCTGGAAAAAATATTAAAATAAATATTTTTTATTTTTAAAAATTTATTTTTAACATCAGCATATCAAAACAATTTATAAATATTAATTTAAAATAAATAAATTTAAATTTCAACAAAAAAAAAAATTAAAACTAACTCTTAAACACCCCTAAACCTCTCTCATATATACATTTTTAAACTTGATTGAAAGAGATTAATCCTAAATAAATACACAGAATTGGAAGGTAAAGCAATGGACTTTGGAGTCTTGGCACCTAGGTCAGACGGACACCATGTCTACAACTCAAGGTTAACTGGATATTTATTTGATGAAATATTTTTTCCAAGCCTGTTTTTCAATTGTTTATTCCATTATTAGAGTACAGCGTTTGTTTTCAAAAACAAAAATGCATTTGGAAAAATATTTTCTAGAGGTTTTTTTAAAGGAAACAAACACCCCCTTATTTGACTGTTTGGAAAATACAATGAACTATATATTGAATTAATCTATGATTTTATTCATATTGCTCTAAGAACTAAAATAAAAGAGAACTCTCGCTCCCTTGCAGAATAGAATTAGTCATCACTCATGCAATACATTTTCCTCCTAAAGCAATCTAATTTTTCCTTTTCTTAGAGGATTTTTAATTATTCTTAAATTATATAAACTAATAATTAAATGGAATAAACTAATTATAGTCTAATATTGTCATTCTTTACTATAATAAGGTACTTTTTAAAAGTATTTTTTATTTCAAATTACATTAAAATAATTTTTTTATATTAACACATCAAAATTATATAAAAAAATATTAATTTTAAATTTATTTAAAAAAAATATCCAAATACAAAAGATATTGCACTCCTTCATCATCATCCTTCATCGTCATCACAGCCTATAGTTGAAGGCCATGGAAGGTAAAGCAATGGACTTTGGAGTCTTAAGGTTTGTTTTTAATTTACTTTGAGTTTATGTATATTGTTGTATTTCTTAATATTTAAAGCTTGGATTCCATTTATTTTTATATTTTAAAAGTGTTTTTTTTATATTTATTTTTTTATTTGTATTTTCAAATTATTTTGATGTACTGATATCAAAATAATTTATAAAATAAAAATTATTTTGATATATTTTCAAATAAAAAACACTTTAAAAAATAATTATTCTTACAATATCAAACAAGTTTTTAATTATATTTAGACTATTTTAATTCAACTTGGTTCTTTTATTTTAATGAAAAAAATAGTTTTTTTTTTAAAAATCTATTATATATAATTTCCTCATTAAATGATTATTTTTTGTATTCATTGATGAGTGACCATCTATACTACTTTTTTAAATAAATAATAACTAGTTCTATGTAGGAGATTAAAACAAATTGACCACACTAAATTTATGAATTTTCATAAAAGTTTGTAAAAAAAAATTTTTTAAATTTGATCTCTAATTAAAAAAAAAGATAATGAGTAAATGAAGTAGTAGTAGTAATAGTAATAATAATAATAATAATAATAAGATAAAATTAAAAAATTATTATTAATAATAAGTTCTACATGTACATAGGCTAATAAAATTCTAAAGTATCATTTCCCTCTCTCTTCATGACATACAAATCAAAATCAAATCACGGCTGTTCATTCCCCTCTTGAGTTGAATCTACCCGTCCATATTCTTGAAGAGCCTTCAAGAGCTGGGCACCCTTCCTCCTCCCTCTAGCAGTACAGTCTCCTTGTAGAGCCAACGCCACTGCACGCGCCACCTCCTCTGGCGGCGCATGAAGAGTTTGCTCACCATCTGACCCAACTCCGCCACTCCCATAAATAACCGCGAGAGCACTTATCGCATACTCTTTCCCCCTCCCAGCCATTTTACCCATCATTGTCACCATTACCGGCACCGCCAGTGCGTGGTTCCGGAGCTCTGCCGCCCCCTCAACCACCGTACAAGTCAGCTCCAACGCCGCCAATGCCCTCTCCGCCGGAGCTCCGTCGAGCTCCATCGCCACTTCCACCACCGTCCCCACAGCGCCAGCTTCCACCGCAACGTGGCGGTTGGCCTCCGCCAAGCATAGTGCCAATAAGACTTTTGTTGCCGGTTTTACCCCTGCTTTGTTTTTCAAATTTGCCACCACCCCGCGCATTAATTCGGGTGAGCAAACCGGGTCGGATGGTGGGTCGGGTACGAGCGAGCGTTCTAAGAGATATAGAGCAGAAAGTTGCTCAGTTTCTGAGCCGTTGGTAAGTTGCAGCTCAGCCAGGCGGAGGAGTTCTTGCAGGTCGTTGGGGTGCATGGGAGGAGCCAACGGTGGTCTAAAGGCGGAGTCTTGATTCGGTTCGGGTTCGGGTCTGGGTTGGTGGAGTGGGGAGTTCGAGAGAGGGAATCTCCATTGAGTGAAACTTTGGGAGGTGGTAGTGGAGGAGGAGGAGGAAGAGGATTCAGCTTGGGTGGACTTTTGGTGGGGTTGGTTAGGTAATTGTTGTGGTGGTGGTGCTGGAGTTGGTGCTGCTGCTGTTTGTGGAGGTGGTGCTGGAGTAGGTATAGTGGAGGAGATAGGAAGAGCAGGTGGGTTGGGCGTAGTGGGACTTAAAGTAGTTTCTGTGCATTGGCGAAAGAAACCACAAAAATAGAGTGGACGTGGCTGTGTTTTGAGTTTTGGATGGTGGGTTTTCATGGTGGAAGTGTAAGGCCTTGGTAGTAACCTGTTTCTGTGGAGGAACCTAAGAGAGATTGAGAGTCTGTTCTCTTCTTGAAGAAAGTTGTGCTGTGTCAAGCTTCTTAGGTGCTTTTTTTGTGGCAGTTAAAGAGTTCTCAATTATGGAAGAGAGAGGGAAGAGGGTTATGGAGCTGATCACTTCGGACAGTGAAACGGTGCAGAGATGCTCACGAGAGTGTCCTTGACTGGGAGATGAATGGGACAAAGACTCCAAAAAGATCAGGCAAATTACAGTGACAGTGCCTGTCATTTTCATCCCAAGTAAAAGGTAAATCTTGCAAACTTCAGGTGGAGAAGTCTCGTTAGAGAGGTGTTCACTCTCCACTTCTGTCAATCTTGTGTGCCCTACCCAGGAACTGTATTTACTATTCACACTCGCCTCCTCCTCCTCCTCCTCCTCCTCCTCTGGAAGGATTACATCTCATGACTGAAGAAAAAGTTGCAGACAGTGGTGAGCATGTTAGATTTTTTGATCCCTCTCTCGATAACTAGTACGAAACGAAAGACAAAGTACAATTATAGTGACTATCAAATTACCAATCAATGGGTCCTTTCACCTTCCGAATGATGGCTTTGGTGAAGATTCCAACTCTCCAAACACCAACCTTTCAAGCTCTGTGGGCTCCAATAATGGCTTCTCTAGCTAGGTTTGGATGACTCGAAAAAACCTACAAAAAAACCATGGCCCAGCTCCCTATTCCAGTTTCAGAAACCAGAATTGTTATCAAGAAACAGTCAAATTTTGGCCCCATTCTTAAATGACCACTTTCCTAGCTTTCTCTTTCACAGCCCGCCCAACTTTTTTCTGGCCTTTTGGCATTTCCCTCCAAAAAATTGCTTCAGATAACAAGAATGGACCCGGCATGTATAGAGAACAGCAAGTATATCAATTCCCTTGCCTTGGCAATGTCTAATTTACATGATGACCAAAAATGTAATAATGGCAACTACAAAAAATGCCATTGAAAAAGGAAATGCTACAAAATTAACATTACAAGTTTGGAGTGAATCTACTAATCTGATTCCAGTGAAAGTAACTCAGGTGTAAAATAAATAAGAAATAAAATTGTCTGGGTACAGACAGACTAGAGGAGAAACGATTTCACCTCCATTTATCACTTAGATCTTTCTTCTCGGACAGGACCCAGGTCACGAAGATTGCCACGACAAGTGCAACAATGGTTATGAGCAGCAGGGCATAGCTAAAATCCTCTGTAAGAGAATCATAGGTCCTTGAGGGTGCAAGGCGAGTAAAAAAGAGATCAACACCATATGTAAAGACAAGGGTGTTTGACTCCAGCTTGGCCGGCACTGTTACTATGCCTCGTAGCCCCTCCACTTTATGGGAGTGTGTAACATAAGACTGCAAGAAGTGATAATCCGTGTCAGCTTGAGAACGAACTTCATTAAAATAAAGAAAACATCAAATAAAAGCATGCGGCCATTAAGAATGAAACAGTCCCAGGGGAGATGGGGGTTTGTTTTTGTACGAATGCCTGTCTGCGAAGTTCAATGTTTTGATTGCGAAGAGCAGTCACTCTGCTAAAAGTCAGTTTTCCAGATTCTGCCATCCTACAAGGCTACAATCCCTGCTCCGGAATGAACACTAGCATGTACTTAACAAGCTTTGTTGTATATATGGTTGCACGCTATAAATTAGTTATAAGATAGGTTGACGAAATCCCCAAGGAAAAACCTTCACGCATGCACTCGCAATCCGAGACTGCAATTACTTCCACTTATATGGATTGCTTCCAAGTAAAGTAATTTACTTGCAGCTCCTTATTGTAGAAAACATATCAGGTGCCATTGGTCTCCAAACCAAAATCTTGAAGGAAAAAACAAAACCATTTTGGGTACAAGATTGTTGGAGGAAAACAAGACAGGATCCATCAATGGATCACTCCAAGCTCTAGATTAATTGATGTGGAATGGATTTATATACTGCATCTTACAGCTTGTTTTTTTGTGTACAGAAATGAACCACTCCCAGGGAAGGTAGATTCAGCAAAAATCGACAGTGTTCTCTCAAGGAAATTAAAAATTAAAGTCACACAAAGACTAAAGGGGAAATGAACCACTTCCAGAGAAGGTAGATTAGTTGATGAGGAATCAATTTCTATACTGCATCTTACAACTAATTTTATTTTTTTTTTGTACATAAATGAACCGCTTCCAGGGAAGGTGGATTCAGCAAAAATCAACAGTGTTCTCTCAAGGAAAGTAAACATTAAACAGTGACACAAAGACTAAAGGGGAAAAGGAAGAGAAGAAGATATATGGCAACTCACCTGAGGAATGATAGGCAATGAATCTGTAAGAGGTAAAATTCCTTCTTCCTTCTCTGATTGTGTGGGGTTAACTGACCTACGAGGGTCAAAGAAACGCTTATCCATCGCCAAGACCTGTAAAGCATTCAATTACATTCAGTAAACACATCATTCTTTACAGCAGGAAATGTAAATCATTAAATGACTAGTTTGCCACAAAGAAAATTGGAAACAACAATGGAATCTAGGTTTCTTAAAAGATTGTGAACAACCTGATCACCAATTGTCCCAATAAGAAGATGCTTTGAAGTGATACCCTTAGCAGTTGATGTAACTGTTATTGCTTTAACAGAATGGGTGAAATAGTAAGACTGTGACTTTGTTGTGACCTCTGGTCGCGAATACGAAGAAATAGGTGAAGTGAGATTGTGCTTTCCAAGAACAAGCTTTAAAACATCTTTGTTGTCCTGAATTTCAATTTGCAAAAGTTAACCTGTTTATAATAAGAAGACAAACAATATTGCATAACTGTAAAGATTGATTACTTACTGCCCGGGACTGATCATAAATCTCAATAACTGTCATCTCATATCTGTGTGCTCTGAGATTGAAGTAGTGATAGACAATCCAGTTTTCACTAAAAACCTGCAAAAGGTGAAAATAAATAAGGTAATGCATATCATTGAAGACATCAAAAATGGAAGGCGAAACCTACTGCATGGACAGGACCCTGTGAGCCATGATGGGTCATTCGGTGTAATATACGACCAGTGACAGTATCAACAACATAGACAACCAACTGTGATTCTCCTGGTGTGGCTGATCCAATATCTCCACTGGCTTTTGGTGAAACAGTGGCCACAAAAAGCAAATTTTTTGATATATATTTGTACATCACATCTTGATCAGCTATAACCTTTGCTTGAGTGTGAACAACCTGGAGGCAAATGCAGAAGACCCTCAATTAAACATACCAAGGGAACATGTCAGCAAACCAAGATATCCTATTGAGTTTATATCTAAAGTTTCTATTGGAACCTTCAGCAAAAAAAAACTGAATGGTAAAAATTGAGGTTCTGGTAAAGAAAGAAGAAGAATCTACAGAAACTGTGATTTTTTAGACCCTAAAAAAGCATCAAGGTTGCCTGAAAAACAATGCTTGTAATTCAAGCCTGAGAAAAAAAAATTATTGAACCTAATCCCAACAATTATTTAGTTAAAAAAAATGCATACCCTCATGGAACAACTCTAATGCCATTTTTGAAAACAATGCCTGCTTGCCTAGTTTAAAAGGTTTTCTGTAATCCCAATCAACCAGAAAGTTACTTAAAGACTAACCAGCAAAAGTAGTTAATGAAATGTAAAGTGAATAAATCTTAGAAGACAAAGAAAGAAGTGGCAATCATGAAAAAATTTGACCAGAAACTAACACTACCTCATTTGATTTTCTTGTTACAGTTGAAATGATCTTTTCTGATTCTGAGGGGAATACAATGGACCATGTTTCTCTGGTACCAAAACAATAGTTGTCTGCAACTTCACCATCACAATTGCTCTTCAATCCATGTCCCTTAATAACACCCTTGTCAGCTTCTACCGAGTACCAGTAAATGTTTGAAAACTCATTTTGAAAAATGGCAACAGCCTCAGGTGCTCTTGGGTACAAATGCGCTTGTCCATTAGCATCTATTAGTAGATGCAGCTGTTGTTCAGTTGAATCTGTAAGTGGGAGTGGAATTACTTGTGCAACAGAATGATTAAGACCAAAAGACTTAAGTTCCTGCCCTGTGTAAGTATCAACGTAGGAAAATATTCCCGGCGCATCAGTACCAGTTCTGCACCTGCCAACAACGAGGACAGATGGATTTTCATCCATAGCATGATGATGAGGAACTTGCCACTGGTACACATTAATCCCAGTTGGATTTTCGCATGCTTCTGTTTGACGTAGAGAGTTCAATAAGAGAGACCAGACAATTCGTCCATCTCCAGTGTGCAATGCGAAAAGTTTCCTGGATTTAGTGAGCACAATGAGCAGCTTTCGGAATCCATTATGGTCCCTGATCATTTTACTTTTCTCAGAGTTTTTCAACCTCATGCCTTGAATGGCTGCTACATCCTCAGCACTTGCAAGCATTAAGGTACCCTTAACCTTCAACATGTGTCCCTTAGAACAACAAAATATCATGTGTCAAAATCACAGTCCTTGAAGAAGTCAATGAGATCTTTTTTCAAAACAAAGGAGTGAATATGATAGCAAACAATCATCGCCTATGCAACCAAATCAAAGGCAATCTCACAATAATGCAGATCCCTCACTCTACTACTAAGTAAAGTTAAAAAAAGATGAGATTAAGGAAGGAGAAAAACATATAAAAAACCCAGTGAAAATAACCAGAATCTTGTTCAAGTCTTGAAAGAGTGATTTTTGGCAACTTTCATCTTCAGTAAGCCAACTTAAATTGTAAGGAAACAATCAGATCGTACCTTAAGCCATTCGAAGAGGTTCTGCTCCACTTTTGCCACAGATACACCTTCCTTTTCCACAGGAAGTTCTGACGTGGTAACACCTATTATTGAGGCAAGGCCATCCTCCCTGCTCCAGACAACCTCGCCTTGTTGTAACAGCAACAATGAATGGTCTTCCATAACAATCAAAGCCCTAAATCCATGAGACTTATCAGTCCGGACATAATTGTTAATGAAAACCTTCTGGACAAGCCCTCTTTGCTGGCCCAGCTTGATTCTCTCTTTTAGCAAATCACTGTTCCATTCATGAACTTGCTTCACATTGAGGTGAATGTCATTGTTGCCATGCCAAACCAGTGCAAAAGCCTGTTGGTCCTCTGAGATTGAAAGAGCATTGCTAATAACTGTTGCATGCTTGATTTTGTCAACCACCTCCAACCTACCTTCACTTGACACGCTAATAAATGCTGTAGCTGTATTGGTTTTCACAGCAAACAAACCAGTAAGTTTTGAAGGTAATATCACTGCAATCCCTGAGAAATCCTCAACTAGATCTGAGATGTATGTTTTCTGAAAGCTGATTTCTCCGCTCTGAAAACTTATTGTTAACAAAGTTGACCTAGCAGCATCCAGCACCACAAGTTTGGCTCTTGAAACTAGAGAAACTTCCCCTGAAAACCCACCATCAATGGCTGCACTGTCATGTTTTAGGAGCTCTCCATTCTTAGCATTGATTTGGTATACATCAAACTGGGAAGAACCAACAAATCCCACCACGTATATTGTATTGCCATCATGGTGCTGAATTACTTCCTGAACCTCAAAACTGCAACAAGGGTGTCACAATCACATCAATTGCAAGGTAATGGGTTAAATAGAGAAAGTTGGTGAGTAAAATTCAAAAGGACAGACCTTTCAGAAGGAAAATCTATCTTCCAAACAATTTCACCATGTATGCTTGAAACAGCATGGAGACTTCCTTTAACAAAAACGAGGATTGTGTTGTCCTTGTCAACTTTTGAGCTTGTCTGCAGATCAAAAACTTAGTTAACAACAGTTCTTCTGAAAATGTTGGCGTGCATAACATGCAAGGGCATATTTGGAAGAATGACAGGAGATTTGGGTAGAAATTGTGAATTATGAGTCATGACCATGACAGACAACAAAATAACACTTCAATAGAGGAACTAAACTATGATACTGTGGATGGAAATTTCTGATTTTACAATGACCTGAGATGTATGTGAAGGTAAGAGGAATAGAAAAGAATAGATTCAGCACGAAGGCCTCATATTCTAGATTAACTAAGAATTACTAAACACAGCCGATACAGGAGAGAGACTAGGAGATTGGACTAGATAATGCAACAATGTTCATTAAAAGCTTCAAATATATCTAACAAGTTATCCACTAACCGACACAAACAAGAATGACTTAGAGTCGATTGGTCCCTGAAGAAAAGATTCCCACACCATCTGCCCATCAGGAAGATTCCATGCTCGTAGAATGCTTCCTCCTGATGAAAGGGTAATAGCATCTGAAAGATTGAAATAGAAGATTAGAAAACCAACATGACTACAAAAATTGAATTCTCAAGCCTTGTATTGGTACACCAAATTCATTATAATAAGCAGGCAATACAAACCAGTGTTATGTATTCCAATTTTATTTATTTATATTCTCACAAGTCCTTTATACACACAAAAAAAAAAATTGAAGCAGTATTAACGATTCTTTCCTTTAGTAAGACACGCAGAATGATGAAAGCTACATCGTTTTTCTTATCAATTCCACAGCGGCAAGAACAAATACAACAAAGTTGATAAGAAAAACGAGCATCATTACATTTTGTCATGGCAATGTCGATTCCATCGATAGCATCATTGGCCCCAAGAAAATGCCTCCAAACTGCAAAAAAAAAAAACTAATCAGCATCCTTCAAGTAATAATAATAATAATTAAAAAGAAAAAACTACTCCAGCAGCGAAACTTAACATTAAAGAATGCATTGGACAAATCCATTAAACGAAACTTACAAATCTCGCCATGCCGGAGATCAAGAGAAGCAATAACATTCTCTTCAGTAGAAACAAGAACACGCTTTCGACCCGTTTTTTGTGTTTGGAACACAGCGTGCTTCACTTTCCCTATGTACTTTTGATGCCTATATACATTATTAACCATTAAATCAAACTTAATACTAATTAAAAAAAAATCTAATTAACCCGGAAATTAATTAGCAGCTACCCTATTAATCAACTAGTGATTAAAAAAATACAATCAGCTTTGTTCGGATTCAGTGAATTGGAAATTGAAAACAAATAGAAGCGATTGAAGGGAGCTTACCAGTCCATGAGACCAACTTGATCTTCATGAAGAGAAAAGGAAGGGACAGTAAGTGATAGAATAAATAAAAATATAAACAAAGACCTAATCGCCATGGCCATGGCGAAATTAAGAAAAGCGATTTGTTACTCTTCTCTACGATTTTATTTTATTTT
>Ga0325410_1000564_pt1 | contig 39019 bp, 22 predicted proteins | sample PopdelMetagenome_16_FD_206182 | JGI IMG/M metagenome (GOLD analysis project Ga0325410, IMG submission 206182) | Populus deltoides microbial communities from Bellville, Georgia, United States - Xylem-PdIQD-R3 | ecosystem: Host-associated > Plants > Phyllosphere > Stem > Wood/Secondary xylem...
GTTTCACAATTTAGAGAGCGACTTAGGGTGTGGCTTGGCTTATGAACAGCAATGCCTGATGCCTAATGAAGAGTTTTCTTAAGCCTTGAGGCATATGCCTTGACTTGAGTTGGATTCATAGCAAGGTTTTTGAAACAGTTGTTTTTAGAATGTACTTGCCATTGCTTAGTTGGCACACACTTTGTCTATGCATGTGGGGCATATTTTCTTTAATTCTGTGTTCTTATTACTCTATTACCATTTTTTCCCTGTGCAGAAACAATTTCAATTATCACAAATGATGGCCGGAATATAGTGGTGCGTTATTATATGTTTCTAATACATGCATGTGATCTTTTGCTATAATATGTTAATTGTAAAGAGGCTCCTTTTGATTTAGGGAGTCTTAAAAGGCTTTGACCAGGCCACAAATATTATCCTTGATGAATCTCATGAGCGTGTTTACTCCACCAAGGTTTGTATCCTTACCTAGCTTCAGATTTCATTTTATTCCTTTGTCCATTTGAATCCTAGTGATGAAAGAAGAAAGGAATTTGCTGAAACTTAAAATAATGTGAATTAGTCTTGGTTTAAGCTGGCTAAGTTCAGTGTAGTTTCATACTTTCTTAGGGAATGTTTTAGTAATTTTAACTAATTTTTATTCTAATTACAATATTTAGGTTCCTCTTCTGTGGTTTAATACAGTGCTGAGTAGTTTTTATGCTTTGAAGAGTGAAAGATAGCAAACATCTTTGTTTCCTTTCAGTGCCACTTCAATAATTTGCTCGATTGATTTTGCAGGAAGGTGTTCAACAACTAGTGTTGGGCTTGTACATAATAAGGGGTGACAACATGTAAATCCCATCTTCCATTTCTTTCTTTCTTTCCTTTTTTTTTTTTCATAGTGTTGCTGTATTGGAAAGGCTGATACCATTTCAGTTCCCCAACTTTCTACTTCCCACTGTAAGTTCTCTGCTTGTTTGTTTCAGAGGCGTTGTTGGGGAACTTGATGAAGAGCTTGATGCGCACCTTGACTTGTCTAGTCTGAGAGCTCATCCACTCAAGCCTGTCATTCATTGATCTGATATAAGGAAGCTGAATTGTCGCAGAACATATGATGGGTTAAGTACTTGCAAAAGAAAATGTATTGGTGCGGAGTGGCCAGTAATTTATTGCTCTAAATGTTACCGTAGCAGGATATCGTGTTGTTGTAGAGTTGGATCAAATTTATTCAGTTTTTACTAGTGCTTAGTATTTCTCCTTCGACTCTTCTGATATAACTATTGAATCTGAAACAATACAGCGCCGGTCCCTTTTTTTTTATATTTATATATATATATATATATATATTATTATTATTACTATTATCTTTTGAAATTCTTTCAAAAAAATTTAAAGTGCTATATTGTACTCTGTCAAGCATGGGACCTCCATCTTAGAGAGACAGGAAGCTCGGAGTTGTGGAAGTTAATCAAGAGGAACATGAAATCTTAATGCATGCTCCTGCAGGCTCTTTTCACTGGCACGGTTCGTCTTGCTTAAACACCTGAACTTGAACGCACACGTTTATATTTGGTTTGATATTTTTTCTTGAACTCTATTGCTATATATTGAGCTTCTTATTAACCATCGAAATTGTAATCTCAAATTAACTATTCTTTTCGTTCAAAACCCTTCTTAGCTACACCAAACACAAATCTTCTGATCTCTCTGCGTTGTTTTCTGAAATTATTTCTTGTTCGCATAGAAGTCCAACCAGGAGTAACTGCTATTCTCTTGTGCTGTTTTTAATAAACCAAAAAAGTTCTGTATTTTTCTTATAAAAAGAAAGGGGATGATACCTCAATTTAATCCCAATCTTTCATACCCATTTTCAATTGCATTCCAGACCTCTGAATTTTATGATTAGGTTCCAAATGTTTTCTAAGTCTATCAATTCACTCCTTTTGACAGTTTTTATTTAATAATGCAAGTCTAGTGTGCATATTTTATGCACTAAAATGATTTTGATTTGAAGAAAATTTAACCAAAAAGTTAAAGAACATTAATATTTTTTTTATGTAATATATGTATTGAACGCCCTAAAATGACATAAATTCGAAGACATTTTGATAAAAATATGGATGAACATTAATAGAAGAAACACCTGGTAGAGATTATTTTTGAACAGTTTGGATCACATTGAAAAAATCTATAAGTTTAGGACTGAATTTGGAATGAAAAATATTGGTATGGGACTGAATTTAGGTTTCCCAAAAAACGACATGTCATCTCTTACCTGGGACAAATAAATAGCACTTCAAATTGATGAAGGAATGAAGCTGCCCACACTCAATCGCACTCACTGTTTAACGCTGAAGCTGTGCTGATGGCCAACACCAATCCCTCGCAGCTCCTCCCGTCAGGTCAGCTACATATTTCTTTCTTCTCACTCTTCTTTATTTTCTTGATAACAACTTCAAACAGGAAAAACAAAGTGGTGATTTTGGTTTTGTTCTCTCTCTTGAAAACAGAGCTAATAGACAGGTGCATAGGGTCGAAAATATGGGTGATAATGAAAGGAGACAAGGAGCTTGTCGGTACTCTGAGGGGATTTGATGTCTATGTCAACATGGTCCTTGAAGACGTTACTGAATAGTATGTAGTAATAAACACTATTTCTCTGATTTTCATCGCTGCTTGTTTTTTATTTTCTTGAAATTTTAGGGTTTTAAGCGAGTACATACAAGTATAAATCCACGTACTTTAATTTGAGTGTTTAGTGACTTGGGTTTTTAAGCTGTTATTGGACTAGCTTCTTTGAGACTGCCGGCTTCATTGTTGTTGATTGCTCGTTAATATATTGAGCTAGATATTTATGTGTTGGTGTAAAACTTGGTTATCAAATATTCATTTGCTCTTTACTATTATTATTATTATTTCAAGTTGAAACAAAATCTTGAAACAAAAGTGTATGTGGGGTGGCCATCCATGATATCAAGGGATTGATGTTTTACTTTGGGTAATGTTTATAGCTTGAGGGTGGCTGAGTTATCCAGTTTTATGGTTGTTTTTTTCGTTTTGGCTATACATTTTGTCTGAATTCTCATTATTGCAAATCATTGGGGGAGTTACTTCGTTTGGAGATTAGATTATTTTCTTTTTGGCAAAGTGACTATATCATCATCCATTATGATCGAATGCTGAAAGATGGTTTTGCTTGTTTCTGCTTCTTTATTGATACGACAGTGAAATCACGGCTGAAGGGCGACGGATTACCAAGCTTGATCAGATATTGCTGAATGGAAATAACATTGCAATTGTAAGTAAATCATACCTATGACGCATCTTTACAAAGCCCATCAGAGATTAGTTCTGTTCATTGTTCATGTGTAAAGCAAATTATGAATTTTTTGGATCTATGTTTGGGGCCATTCGGCAAAACTTTGAACAATATAATCTGTCGATAATCGAGGGCTTTTCTTTGTACTTGTGTCTTATGATTTTATTTGTGATCCGGGTGAGTAATCACCGTGCACTTTTGGGATCCTGGAATAAGGAATCACAATGTCTAGTAGGTGTTTTACTTTTTTTGATGAATGAAGGTTTCATTATCAAATGAGACTGATAGGGTAAAGCCCAATACGCGAATAAGTTTTAGAGGCCAAAGCTTGCTACAACTTTAGGTGCTCTCTAAACATCAATTACTGCAAATAGAATGGAACCTCTGATTTCTAATAGCTTTCTGCATAATTACTTCAAGTATGTGTTTTACTTTGTTATGGTCAGATGTGAGAAATATGCAGATTAAATAAAAATCTAGTTCTTTAGATTTGGATCTTTTTCTAATATCTGGTTTGCAATACAGCTGGTTCCTGGTGGTTCCCCTGATCCAGAATGAAAGCAGTGGATGTCTGCATAACTTCATTTTCCTTGTAATGTAATTGAGGCAGATACCTTCTCTGTTTTACCGAGAGGCGCATCTGTTAAGAATTCCATTTCTATCTTTCCATTTTTCTTTAGGAATGTAGTTGAAGTATTATGGTGGATGAAATTATTGTCTTTATTCTTATGATAGTACACTGGTAGATTCAGAGTTCATTGCCTTTTTCTTTCCTTATCTACTTCTGGATTGCTTGTCTAAGACTAATTCAACTCCAAGTCTAGCTATATTACTAGGATCTAGAATGGTTATCAGAGATGGCAGGAGAAATGGTGAACCAAGGAGATAAGAAACAGGTTGAACACTTGAGGCTGAACTGGAGAGCCCTCCCACTGGTGGATATTCAGAGATTATGATTTTAGAAATCATTGATTGCGATGCCATGATTTTAAGCTATCAGCTTGTCCATGTCAGATTAACTTAGGTCAATATTGATTCATCGCAAAGCTTGGGTTATGGATTGTGCAGATTAACTTGGGTTAATATTTTTTTTTAATAAAGAAAAATAATTCAGAGTTTTGATCCCGTCAATTGTCAATTAAGTTATGAACGTTAAATATGGTAGATTTTCTTTGGGGCTCCACCCCCCCTACTTTTTCCTTGGTTACTTTTAGAGGCTAGCCGAACCTGCAGCTGATGTTGCACAAGTAGTTCAAGTATCATTGAAGGCAACGGTGGGAGGGCTAGTTTATAATGGTCCATAATTAAACAAAAAGAATCACGCAGTGTGAATGGTATAAATCTTATGGCATCGACAAATTTCTGACTTGGATAGTTTCTGAAAAAGCAAACCATTCGAGTGTTTGATCTGAAGGTGAAGAGGTTAAACAACACTGTTCGATATCTTGAAGTGAAGGAAGGAGACTTGGAGTAGCAGTAGCACAAAGGTCAGAAGACCGAGAAACTGGGACTTGGAATTGGAATTGCAATCCGAATCCTGACTCTCGAGATAAGATTTTGGAACCGTGACCGTGAGTGAGCTGTGAGTATGGGCTCAGATGTATTGATAGCCCAATATTAGGACAAGCCTGCATGTCCGTGCTAATGGACTGGATTCTTGAAACGTCTCTGACTTTTGTTCTCGTATAAGCCTATACGTTTATTTAATAATTTACATATATACATGTAGAGTCCGTTCTTCTCTTTTTTCCAATCTGCCGAACCCAAGTCTGCAATTTCATTCAACAGCTAAGGTCAGGTCAACCCCTCTTTCTCACCCTTAATTTATCATTCGTTTTCATTGTTTTCTTTTCTGTGTGTTTTAGGCTCTTGGATTGCTTAACTTTTGATTCCGCCTTTTAATTTTTTTTTATTTGGTTGTTATGGAATTGGAAAACTGGAAAGTCAATATCATTTTGGATCAAATCTTACACTAAAATATTCACACAAGGATGGGCATTTTCTAAACTTGATGCATGTAAAGTGGGAAGTCGTCATGCTCTTTTATTATGTTTCAATAAAAAAGTCTTAGTTTATCTCAGAAACATCTTAGGAGTTGGTTTGCTCTTAGTCGTGATGAATAGTTTCTTGCAATATCGTAAATGACAAGGTTTTTTTAATGCTCTCAGTGTGTTGTATTTTTTTTTTCTTTTGGCTGGTTATAGGTGTGGAGGGAACCAGGGCTTTGTGGAAAGCAACATGGCAAAGCATCATCCTGATTTGATTATGTGCAGGAAGCAACCTGGAATTGCCATTGGACGACTCTGTGAAAAGGATGATGGGAAATGTGTAATCTGCGACTCCTATGTGCGCCCCTGCACGCTTGTGCGAATCTGTGATGAGTGCAATTATGGATCCTTCCAAGGTCGATGTGTTATTTGTGGAGGAGTGGGAATCTCCGATGCTTACTATTGCAAAGAGTGCACCCAGTTGGAGAAAGATAGGGATGGATGTCCCAAGATCGTCAATTTAGGGAGTGCCAAGACGGATCTGTTCTATGAACGCAAGAAATATGGTTTTAAGAAAAGATGATAAGCAATGGGTTTCACCTGTAGTGTTTTTTTTCTGCCATTGTTCAGCAGAATTCGGCGAGCCCAAATGTCACTGCCAGTCATTGTGAAACGCTATTGATCTAATGGACTTGGGTTGTACCATAACAATGTCCAGTATTCTCCTCCTTTTATTGTCTGACTGCTTCAAACCCAGTGTTTTATGGTCTAATGAACTTGGATTGTGTGAGATGTGAATTTAGTTTTGGCTACAAACTGTTGGAAGCTTTCATATATTTTACCTGCTCCTCGTTTTCTCGGTTGTTTGAAGGGAAGTCCTTAGAAGTGGCTAGATGAATCGAGATATCCGATGTTGAAAATTTGATTTTCTTATTGTTGAGGTGAAGACACGCTTTAGCTTTACAGTCTCCCAAAGTAATCGTTGAGGTACCTGATGATAATAGAGGTTTGCTGATGCTTGTCCATTCAGTTATTAAAAAGTTGCTGTAGAACAATTCCATATCCTGTGGTGGAGGAATAGTGAGTACTCTAGGCAGCAGGACTAACACTGATTTCAGGGCCAAACTACTTACCTGTGCCGACTTTCATATCCAAGAGATCTTCTGCTGGCTAACATAAGATGAATGTTTTTTTAAGAATCTTATTCGTGATTAATTTGGTTCGTATTTGAATTGTAAAACATGAGGTAACATTCTGCAGTCGAGCTTCAAATTCGAAGCCAACCAATGACCAAAGCAATGATTTTTAAGGTTTGGTTTATAGTATAATGTCCAGTTAATCACTCGTCCATTCAACATGGCCGTCGACAAGCTATTCTGATTTCATTGTTCTGTCCTCTTCAATTTCTGCAAACCACAGGTGATTAGAATCAGTGCCTTCTTCTTTCTCTCCATCGTCCAGAATTTACTCTGTAAGCATAGCTATAGAGTGCCCAGAATCTAAAGCAAGGACAGTACAGCAGATGCCCTTTTCGTTTATCCTTTTCTCCAGGTGCAATTTACTAACCAGCAAATCTTCCAGATGGTTTATCTCTAATCCAAGGTGTTTAGCATCATTTTGTAGCTTCTCACATAGTGCCCGCAACAATCCACAATCACAAGATCACTTTGTTGAATTTCCTGCATTGATTTGTGTATATATTGTTTGCTTTTTTAGAAAACAAGGGCAAGTTATAATGACAAATAGGGATGAGGAGATTGTTCCATATAAATGGGAGACACTTCATGACTGGAGTGTGAAAACAAGCAAAAATTATAGGAGGAATGCATCATTAGTCGCTAATACAGTTTACAGATGAGAGGAACACAGGCATGAAGAAAATAATTTGTTTTTTAAGCGAATATAAATAGATTAATCAGAGCTAAAAAAGGGTCAAACATAGGCTCATGTACTGCTAAATTTTATATACGTAGACGAAGATTTTAACTTTTTTTTGTCACACGAAATGAATATTAATATACCACATACTAAAAATACACATACCATCTAGTAATCTAGTAGGTGATCCGATGATAAAAATTTAGGATTAAAAGGTTTGTTTTTTCTGTAATCCTAGGTTCGAGCCATATAATTGTTAATATAATGACTGCTGGAGATTTACATGGTCATTAACTTCAAGATTTATAGGATTAATCAAGTTTGCACAAACTAATTCAAATATCCATGTTAATAAAAAAAAAATTATAAAGAATGTATTAATTTGAAAATGCCAATTTTCATTATTACCTTAGCAAGAAGATAGAGAGAGAAAAATTATAGTAATAAGATTTATTATATTCTTTTTATAGAAGGAAAAATATTTATCAAGCAAAGACAAAAACCTAACAATTTCCAAATTTCTAGAATCCTTGAACTCTCTAGTGTTCCTTTCTTAACAAATTGGAAACGACTAGTAGTTTGTATCTTCAAACTCGCCGACAAATCATTACCACAATACCACATTGTATTATATGGGTGGACATCAATGATAACTCGGTGAGTTTTGTTATTGGTTTGTTTTTTGTTTTAAAATGTTTTTAAAAATATTTTTTTTAATATTTTCATATTATTTTAATATGTTAATATTAAAAATAAATTTAAAAAAATAAAAATATATTATTTTTATATATTTTAAAATAAAAAAAATATTTTTAGAAAACCGCTATCATAATACCGTATCAAACGGGCTCTTAGAATCCTAACCTCGTGTCGTGCCTCGATTGTTCTCTTACGAGCCCATCCAGAAAGACTCCTAGCAAAACCATCGAAGGCTCCTTTCTCCAGGTTTCCCTCTCTCTGCCGAAAGAGAAGCAAGAGAGTCTCAAATCGATTCCAGCAGGTACGCGTCTTCCTACTCATCAATGTTCTTACATTTAATTTTTCGTTTATCTAAAGCTTCTTTTGATGGGTTTTCCGTATCACTCTTGATGTTTCAGTATTTGGTGTTCTCGGTTTCGTTACTTTATAAGCTGGTTTGTTACTCGCTGGTTTCAATTATAAGCTTGGATTTTTTGGGTTTCCATACGAGCTACCTGTCATAATAAAAGAGGATTTTGATGTCTATTAGAGCTTAGAATCACAAATTAGCACTTGTCATCTTAAGCTTCTTTCTTGAAAAGCTGAGAGTTCCGATCTTCATATCCTGAATCAAACATTAGCTTGTTCAATTTAATTAGAATGATAGTTTAGTTAGGTGTGAACCTGAAAACTGGCACTAGCTTCACTAGCCTGATAGCTCCTGCAACGGAAAAGCTTGGATCTGCTTTTGTATTTTGAGGTCATAGAGTGTATTCTGTTGCTTCTGGTTGTAGCTGATGCTAAAAAGTTAGCATGACTGCTTGAGTATATAGGTATGGGGTTTATTGTTTTAGGATGTCCATTTGAAATTTTATTCATTTTGCTTTTTTATTTTTGATTTAGTTTGCATTTTATATGCCGATATGAGTTGTGGAAATTCTCCGGTTAATCTCAGAACAACGAAAGAGGATGTTTTGTTTGATGCTGTCAGTTTTCTCCCTGTGAATATATAGTTTATTTTTGTTATGAATATGAGGGTGATTTTTGTTTTTACCAAATGCAATATACCCCATGCTTTGACGTCCATTTATATTGTGGTAGTCACAGGTACACGCAGTAACTCTAAGATCTTGAAGAGATCATGGCCAAGCATCATCCTGATTTGATTATGTGCAGGAAGCAGCCAGGAATTGCTATTGGACGCCTTTGTGAGAAGTGTGATGGAAAATGTGTAATCTGCGACTCCTATGTGCGTCCTTGCACACTTGTGCGAGTTTGTGATGAGTGCAACTACGGATCCTTCCAAGGTCGATGTGTTATTTGCGGAGGAGTGGGAATCTCTGATGCCTACTACTGCAAAGAGTGCACTCAGCAGGAGAAGGATAGGGATGGGTGTCCAAAAATTGTTAATTTAGGGAGTGCCAAAACAGATCTGTTCTATGAACGTAAGAAATATGGTTTTAAGAAAAGATGATGAGCAGTGGATGACATCTGTAGTGCCTTTTTTCCTATCTGGTGCCCGCAATCTAAAATGTTGAAACAGTTTTTTAGGTCTTGAGATTGTATCTGCTGATAGTACCTCTAGTTGTGTTGAAAACAATATTGATTACTGAAGTGAAGTTGTTTCTTAATGCAATGGACTTGGATTGTATTGGAGCAATGTCTAGTCTTTTGTGATTTCATGAATTTTAGCTTGCTGTTTATAATCTAATTAATAACTTCGACTTATTTCTAAGCATGCTGGCAAATATTTCTGCTCCTCTGTCCTAGCAGTATGTCTAATCGAATTCACTTGTATTAGCTTTTGTTCAAGTTGATAACGTGAACTTCTGTTTTTGGCTCAGAGTTGTGAGTAGTATTATTTTCTTAACTGGACCTCAACGGGTTAGTATTATGTTTTTTCTGTAGATTAGGTTGTGTTTATCACGTTCTACTTGTTGTCTTGCCTTCTGTAGACATAAATGTTGCTAGTATTGCCATTACTGTTTGCTTCATATTATCCTCTCAGGTGATCATGTTCAGGGAAGCAGGAGCGTTAGGATATGTAATTTCTGGCCAACTTCGATTAGAATTTAGACTATGACAACTACATTGCTGGTGGCATGAGTCTTTTCTGGATCAAGCTTTTTGGTTGTCTCCCAGCAACATTCACGGTCCTCAATGCGTGTCATAAACCAGCGAGAAGGCAAGAGCAGGATTGTTGACTGTAAAGGACAGGAATCATTATAGAAACCAAATTTCAAGTCCATTTATTTGCTTTGATCGTTGATGCGTAGGCAGAGAGCCTTCTGTTTTTCCTAGTTGTGGAAGTTGAAACTTTTCGTTTTTCACCGTTGCTCGTTAATCTTTATGTGCGCTGCAGGAAAAAATTTGTAATTTTTTTATTTTTTTTATTTTAAATTAATAATTTTTTATATTTTTAAATTATTTTAATACACTAATTTTAAAAATAATTTTTTGTAAATAAAAAATATTATTTTAATATATTTATAAATAAAAAATATTTTAAAAAACAATTATAAATACAATGAACTTCTGGCTTTGTGACTGCACTCCATGATGGTAGTGCCACTAGTCTTGGCTCTAATCAGATGACGCATTTCTTGCTAGTGGGGCAGAGAGAATTGATCTTGCACGAATATATTGACCTTGGCACAGAAACATACATCCATTCCGCCATTCACTGTTATACCACCGATGTCATCCCTCCAAGACATTGCAGAGTGGTGGGTGTCCAAAAAAAATTTTAAAAATTGATTCAATTGAGAAAATTAAAAAAAAATTAACCAAAAAAACTAAACAGGTAAAAAAAAACTGATTGAACTGGTTAAAATATTTAGAAAAATATCCGGTTTGGTTTCTAGTTTTGGTGTGTCTGAACTGGCCAACCCGAACCGAACCGAACCATTTCGGTTTAAAAATGAAAAAAATATAAACCAAGTCGCGGGCCGCCTCCTTCCTCCCATTAACCAACAACCCTAACAGACCATTTATCATTTCTTTCCCTTTCACATAGCTGCCCCCTCCCCTCCCATTAACTCTTTGAATGCTTTCACAATTTGAAGGGTCCTTTTCATTCACAACTTCCATACTCTCTTTGTCTCTCATCTCTTAACGTAGAGAAAAAGTAACTGACTATAGGTAAAACTTTAATATTTCCTTTCAACATTTGAATACAATTTGTCCTTTTCTTTTCTAATCTTCCATGCTTTCTGTCTCTTATCTCTCAAACTTGTCATGTCATAGATGAATTGCTGATGATTCTTCCATTGATTTACTTGATTCTCTTTCATGGGTCAGGACATAAAAAGATTCCATCTCGATTGCCTGAGAGGGATTATTTCGGGTATAGAAGAGTGTCCAGAAAAATCAAAGCAGTGATTACTAAGAACTAATACTGTTTTTTTGCAATTATTTTTTTCTTTGCAAGAAGTTGTAATAACAAGAATAACGTTGTTGATTCTTAGAGGATGACATCTTGGCATTGCATTTTAGTTTGAACCGGTTTGAAAGGAAAAAAACCAAACCAAACTAAACATAAATTAATCGATTTGAACTGATTTTTGGTTTGATTCAATTTAAAAACTAAAAAAAAAATCAATTTAATTATTTATTTTGATCTAAATCCCGATCAAACCAAAAATACTCAACTCTAATTATTAGGCATGCAATAGAGGGGCTTGTAGTTTTACGCGAACAGTCCAATTCTTGATGACTGTACGTAGATGTGAAATGCTTTTGCGGATGAGAAATGCCTTATTTCTGCTTTTCTTTTCTTTCTTTTTTTGTTTTAACGGTGACGACATTTTTTTTTGGGGTTATTTAGTGAAGCCGCCTCCCATGGGATTCTAACATGAGATGATAAACCCCATGCTAACTGAACCAGCACCCTAAAATGCATGTCGGATCTTCTGTTGGACTAAGTCTCACCGTAGGACAATGTGACATTCTATATATATATATATAACCATTCTGGCCTTTAAAACCATGCTGATTTTGGTCGGCAGAGGTAATGTTACAAGTTCTTGTACAAATGTAAGCTTATTGAAGTCTCGAATACGTACCGTTGCTAAAAATACCATGAAGGGGGGAACAAGTTATGCAAGAACTTTATAGCGCTTTGTTGACTTCTCTAAGATTATCAAAAATGTATTTTTAATACGGTATAAAAAATACAAAATAAATTTAGATTGTAAAATTATAAAATTATAAAGAAATTTTTTTTTATATAGAGTTCAAGCACTTTAAAATACACTGTTCAAATAAAAATTCATACATAGTTTAATTACTTTAAAATATATGGTTTAAATATAAATTCAAACATAATTTAAGCAACTTTTTATTAATGAATAATTAATAAATTTAAAACAAATAATTTACTGATATGGAAGCAATTCAAGAACTAACTCAAATCAATCATGTAATTAATCCAAGCATTTGAGTTATGGAAGCATGTATAAAAAACTCACAAAACTAAAGCATAAGGCTCAAATTAGTTTATCATGTTTGATATTAGAGAAATAATTAACTATGCTAGTTTACATAGATATCAATCATTATTTTAGAGCAACACGACCATCTTTTCTACCTCGCAGCTGCTCAGCTAATCCCAGTCTGTATAAAACCTGTGCAACAACAATATTATAGGGAGTCTGCCCAAGTCTATGTGGAAGCCGTAAAAATTCCACCATGATCATCTGAAGTTTTTCACGCGTCTCATCAAACTTTTCTGATTCCCTGTTTGTAGGATCTTCAATCTGTTGGGATTGCGTATGAGAAACAGTTTCATTAGCACGAATTAGTTGCGAGGTTGCTCTGGGTGCAGGTTCCAATAGTGGTGCAGCACGCCCAAGGCTAACTGGACGAGAAGGTGAGAGGGCTGCACTAAGAGACTTTGCAAATGAAGATGCAATCCCAGGCGTTGCTAGCTGGTGTTAGTCTGCTACTGCTAGGGTTGAGATTTGAGAATCAAAGAATGTGAGATTTGGAAAAAGAAAAAAGAAAAATTTTCGTGAGACAAATAGGATGGAGAGGAGAGGACTGAGAAGAGTCAATAATTTTTGTTAATTTTATCAAACTCGGTAAATTTATTTCGATTTTAACCGAGTTTGACTGAGTTTACTGGTTTTTAAGTTTTTTACCTGATTTTATATGTTATATATATATTGACTCATAAAATTATATAATTTTACCAGTCAACTTACGAGTTTGACAATCACACGAACCTCTCTTTGCGGATTTTCAAAACATATCTCAGATACTATCTTTTTCCTATGCATATGATATCAGATAATTGTATGACTGGTTGATGCTTTTGGCTTCATGTGATTATAGATAGATGTGTTTTGGTGCTTGATGGTCTCTTCAGTGCACATTTTAGTGCTCAATACTGCTCAGCTACGACTAAATAATTAAGCAAGCTAGCTGTACTTCATGGAATGAATTGTGAGTTCAGGCCCCGATGTTACTAAAAAAAGAAATAATATGCGAACCGAGCTCTGTGTGTGTGTGCAGTCAAAATGCTGTCGACATCACGGAGCCAAGTCAACAATGCACGAAGAATTAGTTTTTAATGTGAGGTCAGGACTTTAATCTCAACACAAGCACCTTGTTTATTCCATGCCAAGCGTCATAGCACTGACAAGCTACATTGCATGCACGAAACCATTATATATGGTTGCTTTCATAAGTAGGAGGCATGAGGGATACGTGGGAGCTCGAAGAGAAGAACGCCATTGCAGCAGTGATTTGAGGTATAATAAACATCCAATTATATATGGAAATACTATGAAATCAGTTATTTATTAGTTAAATTATACCTGTAATTAAGTCACTGAATTAACCAAATGTTCATTGATGTGTGTTATACTAATTGCCATTGAATGATAATTATGTTAATTGTATTTTTACATTAATTTTCGTTTATCGATACTAAATCTGTTTAATTTTCAGATCCAATAAAATAAACCGTCTGCATTGAGATTAGAGTATTTATAAATAAATTAATTATAATCATCCACGCAATCACTTTGTTATTAAGACTTCTCTATACAAGACAAAAAGAATAAAGAGTATAAATACATGGGATCAGTACCGGTATTATGCAGGAATTCTTGCTTTCAATATGTTCATGTAATAGATATCTTCTATATAATCTGTTTATGTGCAGTCTTACTTTTATTTTTATCTATTATTTCATGATATATATATATATATATATATATATTGGTGAAATGGAAAATGCAAAATAAAATCATAATTAGAAAATTGACTGTAAAAAGCAAGCAAAGCCTCTTATTTATCTGGTAAAGGAGGCGACAGCAACCCCATTGACCAAAACCTGAACGGCTCCGATGCACCCACTACAGATATCAAAAAGTGGGATCCGACGATTTTTAAAACGTCAACTCTCATTAGCATTCATTATCTGCCACGTGGCGTCGTCGCAAGATTCATTGTTCCATAAATAGTGAGCGTTGTCAACTTGCCATTTTGCAGTCACTAGTAGTTTCAGCATCAACTCGAGAGAGAGAGAGAGAGAGGCGAGAGATGGCATTTGGAGTTCGCTTGTGTTTGTTTCTCCTGCTTGTCTTTGCTGTAATATCTTCAGCTCGAAACACCATTTCATTCTCAGGTATGTTTCTTCTGTTTTATTGGTTATATATAGAGCGTACATAATATATACGGGTCATCGATCGTTTACAACGCTCCTGGTTAAAATCAAAGATATATATTGTCTCCGGATGGAGAGTTTCTTTCCACATCTGGTCCAAACCTTCTTGACAATTGCATGATCCTGTCACCGCTTTACCTGATATCACGATATCAGGATATGACCCTTTTGGCTAGCTAAGGTTTCTTCACTCTTTAGCTATGAAAGTCCTTAAAGAAGCAAGATTTTCTGTTGCTACACTAAAGGGTCCAGTTTGTGGTGTCAAGTGCGGTGATGCGCGTATACATGCGCATATAAGATTTAGAGCCATGAATCGAATTGCTGTTCCTTAGCATGCAGAGAAGCTCCCAAGACTTTCCTTGTGTTTAAGTTGAAAAGAGGAGTTAATCAAGTCCAGTGCAACTCAGATTCCAGGAAATTAAATCAATGGGATGCCTGTTTTTTACGTCCTAATGTATGGTTAATAAGATTGTTATTATTGTAATGTGTGCAATTGGCCAGCTAGATTCTGTGTGCATGGTCTGCTCTGCATCGATCCATGTTCCTGCTTAATATTTATTAGCTATTACCATTATATTACTTCACTTATCTCACAGCACTTTCGTAAGAGACAACATCCTTAGTTTTTTTCTTACCACACCACACGGAGGACACATGATAATAACAACTATTATAGTATTATAACAAGTTGATTTAATTTAGGCCAATACAAGTCGATCTGGGAAATGAAGAGAACTTGTTTTTAGTGATTTAAACTATGGGTCTGGTGTTGACTTAAAGGTTTCCAATAATTAAATGTGTTATGGTGCATGCAGATTACGAAATGGCCTTGGCTATAAAGGGGAGGTCCTTGAAGATTACACTGAACGATTACGGTGACCCAATAGCAAACCGTGGGCACGATCCTTCACAAAGAAACAAGAATTGGGGTGGCAGCGGCGGCGGCCGTAAAGGCTGAGAGATTCTGTGATGCTTTCTTTATCTAATATTTTGGATACTAACCTAAATATATATTGAATAAATAACACCGGCTCACGTTTTGTACTTCAAGGTAGCTGATTTATACTCATTTGCCAGCTAAACATGTATTCTCTAAGGCGCCTCAGCTTCCTTAATTAATAATCGTCATCTTTCTTAATTTCAAGTTGCTGTAGCATGTCAAGTGCATATATAGCTTCAGCATGGGTTCACGTACTTCAGTGCGGTAAACCAATATTATTTTCAAGAATTATTTAAGATTTTTCGTATGCGAAGCATGATACGAACTAATCTCTTCTGTGTGGAATGTTGTGCTATCAAACATTATTTCTATATTTATATATCATCCCAAAGGGGATGTTAACGTCAAAATAAATTATATCTTATGGTCTCATCTAATAATTTAATTAAGTTATTGGATTGAAATGATTATTTAACATGATATCAGAGCTTTAATGACCAAGCGGTCACGAGTTCGAATCTCACCATCTCTATTTATTTAATAAAAATTAAACACAAGATAACGTGGGCTGTGCAAGTTTCAAGTTCAAAGAGTTTTTATTTAATGAGGTGTGTTAGAGGATAATATAAATTATATTTTTGAAATTCATCTAATAATTTAAGCTATTAAATTAAAATATTTTTAATAAAATTATAAGAAATTCAATGCCTGGGGCTCAGAGAATATGGGGAACATTACCCTCTATTATGTAAAACTAAAATAAGAGAAGTAATAATTCACAATCCACATTGGAAAGCAAAGAAGAGTCAGACTAGCAGCAGAAAAACCCTCTCAGGAGGTAATTAGCAGTAGATGAAAAGAAGAAGAAGAAGAAGAAGATTTGATACATGTTAAAATAACTGATATACTAAAAAAACTCACCAAAACTACAACAGGTTAATCGACAAAGCTGTTATCCACAAAATCCCCTACAATTAATTTTCTTCATCAAATCCCAAGTAATTTCATTTGTATCACAACCCAAAAAGTCATTAATGCGCACTCAAACCACAAATAATAATAATAATTTTTTTTTTGTCAAAAAGGGAACTTGGCATTAAGTGGAGTAATGATGTCATGACAATGTCAAGAGGAAGTTTTACCAAACCAGATTTGAGAACATGAGAAAAGAGTGCTATAAAGTCGTAAGATATATATATATATAAAAGTGATAAATGATTATCGAAAATAATAAAGACTATTTCAAAAATCATTTCAAAATTTTTTTTATTCTATAATGAAAAAATACTATTTTAATATATTTTTAAATAAAAAATATTTAAAAAAAACAAATGTAACCATACTTTCAAACACCCCTTTAGGTATAGGCGAGGGCTATAAAAGTCCAGAATAAGCCATTCTCTCTAATTTCACTTGTTTGTACATATCATATTCCTTCACCATTTGTCTCATTATTTTCATCATTCTTTAACTTTTTTATCTTTTAAATTTGATCCATATTTTTTTGATTGATATTTATTTTATTTGAAATAATTTATAAAATTATTTTTTTAATTTCATTTTCTTTTATCTTTTTTATCTCTCAATTTTAATATTTATTTATCTTAATAGCTTGAAAAAAAACATTAATAATATCTAGGGGTGAGCAAAAAATCAAACAATTGATTAAACTGAAAAAACTAAAAAAAAAAACAACCGAAAAAAACTAAATTAACCGATTAAAAAATCACAAAACAATTCCGGTTCGGTTTGGTTTCCAATATCTGAAACCGGTTCAACTAGGCCAACACTTAAAAAAAATAAATATAAATAAGATATTTTTTTTGTAACCCTAGACTTAAAATAGCATTCTCTAAAAAGAATCAGTCACCCTCTCCTTTTGGTTTCCTCTCGTTTGGTTTTATATTTGAATAATTGATATCTTTATCTTTTTTTTTTCTAGTCAAATAACTTCTTCTTTTTTTCCTTTTGTTTTGTGTATTTTTTGCGCAAAGTTTAATTTTTAGTCAAGGATCTAACAAAAAAAAAATTTAGGTTGGATTTCTTGATATTATCCTAACCTGTTTAGCTTGGTAAGAAAGCCAAGATTTCTTAGAAAATAAGCACAAAGTTATGAAAATAGAAATAAAACAAACCGGTTTAAGCTGCTTAATTTGAAAGGAAAAAAACCGAACTGAACATGGTCGGTTCGGTTTGGTTCAAAATTTTTTTTAAAAATAATTTTGATTTGTTTATTTATTTTAACCCAAAACTAAACCAAACAAAAAATACACACATCTAGTGGCTAATAAAATCAGTTCTTTTCTGTAAAAAAAAAAAAAAAAAAACAACAACAACCAGTGGAATCAGGTTAGCTTTTAGTTATTTATTAATCACTGAGTTGTGACTCACCCAGTAATTCCTGCCGTCGTTGACAACTGACCTCGACAATGACCAAAACCTTCTCAATGCCTTGCCGTTAGGGTGAGTAGGGGGTTTTGATTCCCTTTGTCTGCTATATATGAAAATCATAACAGCCCGATTAATTAATGGAGAAGTTAGTCTTGGAGGATGAGCCGAGACAGAGCAAGGAACTTCGGTTAGACGATTAATTAGAATCTATAATATTTGAAATCGATTTGATATTATTAATTAAGATTGACTAAAGAAAGGCACAGGACCAGAACAAAGTCATGGCAATAAGAAGCGAAGACGCGACAAGGGAGACGGAGTCTCTTACAACCAAAACTAAAGAAACTATAATTGCTCAACAATTCTGAATCAAAGAGAACAAGAATAAAGCTCTCATTATTTGAAGCTTGACTGGATGAAGATGACCAAAAATCCAATGAAATGCAGCTTCTTGACCATACAGATGATGCCAACACAACGCATCATTTTGTATGTGTGGTTTAGAGCTGATCAATTCTTCTCATTCCCTAATAAGGTCAGAAGGAATTCCTTGTATTCTCCATGCGTGTCTGCTGCTACTGCTTGATCGAGAGAGATATTGTTTCTCTTCAGGTAGAGCTCCTTGATCTCCTTCAAATCTTTCTCTGCACGCGTGACGATCACACGACTAAGAGCATCTTCATCGGTGTCCTCTTTATGGACGGCCCTTCGCAAGACCTGTGCACAGATATCGGTGAATTAACCGTGTCGAACAGTGTATAAAGGCCAGTGCAGTTTTGCTGTGTATAACATCAAATGAATTGCGCACGAGTATCATTTAAGATCTTCATGATCTTGTAGAATGCCATACCTTAACAAAGTACTTTCTTGGATCTCGAATGCACCGGACTGCAGTTCGCAAGGCACCTAGATATCCATCAATGGGGTCTCCCAGCAGCCCCTAACAGCCAAAATAGCAAACGAATTGGATGATGTGCTAATTTCTTAATAGCTGTTTCTTTCATTTTCTCCAATCAATTAAATCAAGTAATTGTAGAGAATATAAAGCATTTGATATTCTTTAATTAATTATACCTTGGTAATGGATTTTCCATGGATGTCTTGGTAACGATTGAAAGTTGCATTGAGCTGTGCCTTGCTCCTTGTAGTCAATACCCTAACCAATTCATCATGGTCAAAAGCCTTTCCATAGACATCATCATGGAGAAGACCAGCTTCTGAAATCGCCAAATCTTCGTCAACTTCATGGCCATCATATCTATAGGCGCTTACGAGAGCAACCAGGACCTGCGTGGCGATCCATTAAGCAACAAATTAATGCCCATGAATAGTTCTATTCATAATTGCAAATCTCTTTGGCTTCTCTATCGAGATTGTTTTTTTTTTCTTAATTTTTCATGCAACAATATTTCTTGTCTAGTTCTGAAGTCCTTAATTTCAGTGGTTTACTTCAAATATAATCCCAACCCTCAAAAGTGTTACGCTAGCTAGGCATGCGAATAATTAATAAAAAAGAAAAAAAAATGCTTTATAGAAGTCTATATGTATACTTTTCGAATGTCACCCTTGGTGTGAAGGGCCACATCTTCTTCGAGAGAATGCCTGTAACGAAACCGGTAGGCACGCTTCACCGCCAAGAGATCTTCCGGTGATCCGACACATGCAATTTCAACAATTACTCTGTAATCAGGTTTTGATTTCTGCAAGGCCGCGTTGGCAAGGACAGCATCTCTGTCAGCTGGCTCCAAGGTCCAGTGGCTCATTGCTCTCTATTTTATTGTCCACCAAAGATTTTAACGATCAAGAATATTGTAATACATGTAATGATAGATAAAAATCCATGCAAGTAAATGAGGTGAACATTAAGAAATTAACCTCAAAATCTCCGGAGATCTCAGATTTAAGTTGATGGATTAGATCCTCATGGTATATCTCTTCATAAGCTAGCCTGATAAGTTTCCTTTGAAACGAATTCCGATTCCCCAGCACTGATATTATGGCTTTCTCATCCGTTCCCAATCCTGAAACATCGATGATTTATTGTTATGATTTGCATGGACTTTCAATCATTCACGCATGGATGTAAGATTAGCAACAGAAAGGAACATTAAAAGGCCTAATTTAACCAGCATTGATTTTGATGATTAATTAGTTGTGATGATTTCAAAAAGTTGCTGGAGAAACGCAAACTCAATTCCATTTCTAACCATCTAAGCTCGTTTATATATTAAGAAGGAAGATTAGAAGGAGGGAGGAACCAAACCTAGACAGGCCTTCTTGATTGTTTCTGCATCTTCAACGGGAGAAAAGTCTTTGGGAGCAACAACTGTGGCCATTTTCTAAAAACTGTATGCTGCTTGGTTTTCTTTCTCTCTCGATTTTACATATTTATAGAGGCCAAGCCGTGCTCTTTAATGATGGTACAGTTTCACGAATTAACTGTCATGAAGAATAAACGGAATGAAAACTCATGCAAACATTCATTTTTCATAAATAGACTTACGTTACAATATTGCACAGTGTTCCTTTGCTTTGTCAGCTTCTTCTTCCTTTTTTCCTATGGGCAAATATCCATGTAAGTCCCTCATCTCTTCATTATCTCTCAACCAAGTCTCCAGCTCTCTATTTTAACATAGCTTTCTGACTCGATTGCATATATTACGTAGCAAAATGATGTTTTCCGAGGAGAGTTTCGCATGTATCGTTAAGAACAGGTAGATTTTGTAAGCAGGATCCAATTAAAGTATGCATGATACTTTGGGGATCAAATTAATAAAATTGATGTTTGGGAACTACATTGAGAATTAGTTCATAGTCGAGGGACTAATTTGAGCCGCCCTCCTCTTTTTCGGGTCTCCTTTGCTTGACCAAACATGACTGCGTCAACCAATGTCCAATTAGTAAGTCCTTGCCCTGTTGTGCAAACCCTTGCCCAAATTTAGTTTTCTTTCTTTATCATTTATGTTTAATTTTTATATAAATATTTTATATTTTTTCTTAATAAGTTCCGTATTTATTTTTACCAAATTATTTTTTATAGTTCAATTTAATTACATTAGTTTATTGTATAGTATGAAATTGCTTCAATAATACGCTCTAGTTTTGTTTTGTTATTATCAATTTAGTTTCTATTATAATTTTTTTTTTCCTCTTAATTTAAACTGTAACAAAAGGCTAGCATTTAATTTTCTCTTTACTTTCAATTTTTATTTGAATATATAATTTATTACTTCTAAAAACGGTAAACTGAAAGTATAAACATGACGTTATTTATACGCTTCAATTAAATTCTTTTAATGGAAGATTCTATTGATAAAATCTCGTATCAACTCTAACGTTTGTTTTTGTTGTTGGAATTTGTTTTTGTAAAATTTTAATTTTTTTTATATTTTTAAATAAAATAATATTTCTTATATTTTTAAAATATTAAAAAAACACCTGCCACAATTCTAATTAGATTTAAAGTGTTTTAGATTTAAAATGTTTTAGAAATGTGATAATAGTTACGGTTTAAAATATTTTTTATTTAAAAATATATTAAAATTATTTTTTAAAAATTATTAAAAAATAATAAAAAATATTTTAAACTATAGTTTTGAAATCAGGCCCAACCCGGGGGGTCGACCAGGGACTTGGCCAACCCGAGGCTGGAATTGGGCCGGTTGAAAAAAAAATAGGAAAAGAAAAAACCCGGTATGACCCGACGGGCTAACCCAATTGCAACCCGTTAGCTTTTTTTTTTTTACTAAAACAATGTTGTTTTTATTTATAAAAAAAAATAACCTGAACAACCTGGTGATCCGGTCAAAACCCAAAACCTCGACCTTGAACAGAATTAGAAATTTGAAATAACCTCTTTTATTAAATTTAATTCATAATAAATTTAAAGTTGAATAATAAAATTAAAATAAAAAATTAAAATAAAACAATATTACATTAAATATTATTGTGAGAAAATGGGTAAAATAAAAAAATAATTTTTTTATAAACAAAGAGGGTATAATAAAACTTTTTTTTTGTTTTAGATAATGTTTGGTACCTGCAATAATTTTTTAAAGTATTTTTATTTAAAAATATATTAAAATAATATATATTTTATTTTTGTTAAATTTATTTTTAATATTAGTTCATTAAAATAACTTTAAAAAATTAAAAAAATATTTTTAAAAAATATGATTTTACTGGAACAAATACTACCTCAGTGTTATACGAGGAGGGTATAATAAAATCATCTGCTCTTTTATTTATTTATTTTTATTACGAATATAGCTGAATTTTACAAATAGAAATAGCTTTTCAATGGCTGAAACTCGTTTTCAAGAATCCAGTACACCTTTAGATTGTCTCCCCTTCCATTTTCACTTCCTCTTGCTCACTGTCTCTCTCTCTCTCAAAAAAAAAAAAAAAAAATAGAGAGAAAAAAAAGCAACAGAGATATGGATTCAACCTCACCACCCCAATGGTCATCTCTTCCAAGTGATCTTTTGTTCAGTATCGCCAGCATCCTCGGCACTCGCATTGATTTGCTTAGTCTCCGTGCTGTTTGCAGCTCATGGCGTTCCTCTCTTTCTCTCCCTCCCAAAACTCCTCTCGTCAAACTTCCTTTTCCCATTGACCCCAATAACCCTAACCTCAATCCTAACCGCCATGGCCACTTTGCACTTAGTGAGTCCTTCAGTTACTCTCTCGAACCCATCAACAGAGACCCAAAAAGGACTTGGCTTATCAAAATTCAAGAGTCAGAATCTGGGAATGTTATTCTCAAAGACCCACTTGCTCGACACCCACTTGCTGGCTTAGATCGTTTGCCTAAATTTTTGAACTTATTGGATTACAGAGTTAAGGAGATAAGCAAAGGGTATTATGTTGAGTTTGTTGAGCAAGGTAAAGCCCCTTATCCTTCTATCTTTGTTAATGAAATGAAGTCGTGTATTTCTATCAAGCAAGTTGCTGTTTCTTCGAGTTTTGACAAAATTGGTGATGATGGTTTTGTTGTTATGGTGATATATAATGGTGGAAAGCTGGCTTTGTGGAGAATGGGAGACGATAAATGGAGTAGTGTGAATGATATTCTAGAAGGATATGTATATGATAGTGTTGCTTATAGTAATGGGAAGTTTTTTGCTATCGATGTCAATGGATTAACAATTAGTATTGATCCAGCGAAAGCGTCGTTTGAGATCATGGAAGTTGCTCCAGCAGAACCACGGTCTGGATTTGGACACGGTGATAAGTTTAAGTACCTGGTTAAGTGGTTTTCGGATTTGTTTTTAATTGAGAAGTACCATGAAGATCTTTTTTATTGGTCGGAGTCGGATGATGAAGATGATTATCATATCAAATTTAAAATTTACAAGATGAATGAAGAGGAGTGTGATTGGGTTGAGATGGATGGATTGAAAGATGCTGTATTGTTTCTTGGTGATGGTTGTTCTTTCTTTGTTTGGGCTAAAGATTTTGCTTGGTGGAAAGGGAATTGCATTTGTTTTCTTAATTACTTGTTTATGGGAGCTGGTAGTGACGGCCCAGGGCCCAAGGCTGGGATTTTTGATTTTGAGGATGGTATTTCTAGGAAGTTATCCAAGTTCTCAAGTTGTTCAAAGCTTTTTTGGCCACCACCATCTTGGCTCAAGCACTACCCCTAAATGTCTAGACACCTAAAGTTTTTTCTTTTATCCTGCTTCTTGCAGGCTAGCTGTTTGGAAGATCTTCTTGCTTTTATACCTCTATGGAGATGATCAAAGCCATAAAATTTTATCAAGGAAGTAGCAACTGCTTAGCTAATCTTATTTACATAAATAATGCAAAGCAGTAGTCTGTTTCTTTACATCACCTACTGTGTGCCAGATGGTAGTTTTGTGATCTAATATAATAACGACTGTTGATGCTTTTGTTATAAAGATGGTTTTTATTTTGCATTATATTTCCCCTTCATTTAGTCATGGAATGTTATTTTAGTTTTCGAACTGTTCAGAATAGCAGGTTGATTCTTCTTGTTCCATTGCTTTGAATGAAATGAAAGTTAAACCATGCTGGTAGAAGCTGAGATTAGTGGACCTATGAAATGGTCAGCGGGTGATTTCATGTCTTGTTCTGCCATGCACATAAAGATCTTCGCTCCTTGTTTGAATTGGGTATGTTAAGGGGAGTTACCGTGGATTAACAGATGATTTTGAACTTTCAAGTATGTTTAGATTATGCTTTTAAGTTTGTCTAGATTTGTGCTTTTAAGTAAAAGGTTATAATAATTTCTCTCTTCTGGATGAGGATGTAGAACTGTGCCCATATTTTTCACCATCACCGGTGTACACAGAGGGGGGTTAATTTATACACCTTTGTTTAGAGAGCATGGTGAGTTTTGCAGTCACGAGTTTCAACATCAATGAGAGAGAGATGGCATTTGAATTTTGCTTGTTTTTGTGTCTCTTGCTTGTCTTTTGCTGCAAGTGCTCTGCCAGTAACACCATTTCATTCTCAGGAACGCTCTTCAGTTTTTATTATAGTTATCATTTACAATAGGTGACTGAGAGGGAAATGATTAGTTTTGTTGCTGGTGTCTGGTGGTGACTTTAGCAAACCGTAGACCCCGATAACCACCTTCACCAAAAATAGACTTCCTTGTTTGAAGGAACCTCTTTTTGCTGGATAATTAACAATTACAGTACAAGTTGATATATATATATATATATATATATATATATATATATATATATATATATCGAGAGAGGGTTTAACTTTATTTACTTTATTTCAATATTTGACAGTTTTTTCTTTCTTTCTTTCTTTTTTTTTTTTGGTGAAAATTGATGTTGGTAACTAGAGCCAGTAGTTGAGCCTGTACCATTCAAACACAGAAATGGGTTGAGGATATGAGCCATTTAGCCAAGGTTTCTTTAATTCTTTGGCGATGGAAAATCCTTAAAGAATGCAAGTTATTTTTTTGGTTACAATTGAAGAAGGCATTTTGAAAGGTCCTCGGTGCTTTGCCTGCATTCACAGCCAAGCCGTGGATTAAATCCCAGTTCCTTACTCAGTAGCTCCGAAACTTTCCCTTGTTCCAGTTTCGAAGAAGGTTAATCTAGTATTCTGAAACTCACATTTCAGGGAAATAAAAACATGGTAGGATGTTCTTTATTTGCATCTTAATATATGTTTAATCAGGGTGGGTTAGCTGGTATTGTAGTGTGCAATAGGCCAGATGGTTAAAGAAAAACTCTTAATTTATGGTATTGCACACGGTCTTCTTCTTCGCATCAATTCTTGTCGCTCTCCTCTTCAGCCTAACGGGCAAGTGTTACGAGTGCAATGCTCAGTGAACCAAACAGTATTGGCTCTGCTTGGTGTGTTAGGGTAGGGGGAAAGCTTGGCAGGGAAGAATGATAGGATTCAGTGTGTACATGGCGAGAGTGTGGGTAGCTGGGTTACAGTAGAAAGTTTGTTAACATTCCTTAATTGCAGGAGAGTCATTCGTTTCTTATTTTTCTTCACGTGAAAACTCATGTAGTCTGTTACAGGTATATATAGTTGAAGGCTACCCTCCGCTGCCCCTGATGAAAATTATTACATTTAATCAAACGCTGTGTTTAAAAACAATACGAAACGGTGCAGTTTAATTGACTTAATGAAACGGTGCGTATCCAATAACGGTTATTTAATTTGAATCTCATATCAATCCTCTTCTTTTCCTTCTTCAGTGGGTAACAATCGCCCCTCCTTGAATCCAACCTTGTCCTCAAGGTTGAAGGTGGGAAACCTCATGCTTAATTAATCAATGAATTCCCAGGTGGCATCAGCAGGAGGTAGCCCCTCCCAATGGACTAGAACTTGGGTGTTAGTTTTGTGATTTTTTTCTTGCTAAACGTCTGTCTAATAGGGCTCTTGGATGCAGGTCAAGTGTTGGCTGTGATGCTGGTAAGGTCGACTGTACTATCTGGTTGCCCACATGTTTCTTGAGCTGAGATACGTGGAAAACTAGATGAATCATTGAAGATGGTGGCAGATTGAGCTTATATGCCACGGTTCCCACCTTTGCTAACACCTGGTAAGGACCGTAGTATTTCGCAGCTAATTTATGTGAAACTCTAGCCGCTGTAGATTGTTGTCTGTATGGTTGAAGCTTGAGATAAACATAATCAGTCACCTCGAAACTTCTATCACTCCGCCTTCTGTTTGCAATGGTAGTCATTTGATGCTGAGCTGTTTGTAGATGTGACCGGACTCTCTTAATAAGGTTTTCTCTAGTAGTTAGATATGCATCCACTGACTCTACTGCAGAATCCTTAGGAAAGTAAGGAATGTGTATAGGCGGAGGAACCCTATACAACACTTCGTAGGGTGTCATCTTAGTAGCCGAATGATAATTGGTGTTGTACCACCACTCTGCGAGGGAGAGCCTTTTTGCCCATTGGTGAGGATGATCTCCGGTCATGCATCTTAGGTAGTGTTCGATGCATTTGTTGACAACTTCGGTCTGACCATCAGTCTGCGGGTGGTATGCTGTAGAGTAGTGAAGATCCACACCATGGATGTTGAACATCTCTTTCCAAAACCTGCTAAGGAATACTGGATCCTTGTCGCTAGTGATAGTTGCTGGTAACCCATGTAGTTTATATATATTGTCCATAAACATCTTGGCAACTATAGGCGCAAAGTAGGGGTGACTTAGTGCAAGACAGTGAGCATACTTATCGAACCTATCCACCACTACCAGAATAACATCCTTTCCCTCAGACTTGGGTAGGCCTTCGACGAAATCCATACTGATATTGATGAATGGTGCATAAGGAATAGGCAGTGGCTGTAGAAGACCTGGGCTAGCCATATTTTCGTGTTTGTTTTGTTGACACACACTGCATTCTCTGATATGTTGCCTTATGTGTTTTTGTTGTCCTCTCCAGTAGAATAAGCTTTCCACTGTCTTAGCAGTAACCATCATGTCGGAATGCCCCCCCACAGTTGAGTTATGGAACATAAAAATAAGTTTACCCCATAGTTCCTGATCATTGCCTACCACTATCTTTCCTTTCCTGTTAAGATGGCCATTAACCCACGTATAGTGTGGATGAGAGGCTGGAGATTTCTGCAATTCATGAATGAGAGTCTGAATGATGGGATCATTGTCATAAGATTGCACAACCTCCTGCATAACAGTTGTAGAAATGGTTGAAGTTGTTAATGCATAGACTTCTTTACTTGGAATCCTGGAGAGTGCATCTGCAGGAACATTCTCCTTCCCTTGCTTGTATTCTATGTCATAGTCATAACCCAAGAGTTTGACTAACCATACATGCTGGGTAGGAGTCGTCAGTTTCTGGTGTAAGAGGTATTTTAGGCTTATGTGATCCGTCCGGATGTGAAAGTGTCTTCCCCACAAATAGTGTTTTCATTTAGTGACTGCTTGTAGGATTGCCAGCATTTCCCTCTCATAGACCGATATGATTTGTTGTTTTGGACCCAAGGATTTGCTTATGAAAGCAATTGGATGGCCTTCTTGCATTAGGACTGCCCCGACCCCTGTTAAAGATGCATCTGTTTCTACTACAAACTGCTTATTGAAGTCAGGTATAGCCAACACTGGAGCGCTTGTCATTAATTTCTTCAAGAGTGTGAATGCCTGTGTAGCTTCCTCATTCCACCATAAGGCTTCCTTTCTCAACAGATTAGTTAAGGGTTTAGAAATGCTGCCGTACCCCTTAACTAACCTTCAGTAGTATCCTGTCAACCCCAAAAAACCCCTTAACTGTTTCAGATTTTTAGGAATTGGCCAATCTAGAATGGCCTAAATCTTAAGAGGGTCAATTGCTACCCCTTGTGCTGAGATGATGTGCCCCAAGTATTCTACCTGCCTCTTGCTAAAAAAACATTTGTTAGCCTTAGCAACTAGCTGATGCCCCTTTAATAGTTCTAGAACTATGCCTAAATGTTTGTAATGATCGGTTAAGGAGCTGCTGTAAACTAGTATGTCATCGAAGAACACCAAAATGAACTTCCTTAAATGATCCCTGAAGACTTCATTTATGAGGCTCTGAAAGGTGGCAGGGGCTTTGGTTAAGCCGAAGGGCATAACCAAAAATTCATAATGGCCACTGTGAGTCCTGAAAGCTGTCTTAAATTTGTCCCCTGTAGACATTCGGATTTGATGGTACCCTGATCAAAGGTCGATCTTGGAAAATGTTGTTGTGCCCACCAATTTTTCCAGTAGTTCTTCGATCATGGGAATGGGGTATTTATCTTGATAGTGAGTTTGTTTAAAGCTCTATAGTCGACATAAAATCTCCACGTGGAATCTTTCTTCTTCACCAAAATCACTGGCGATGCAAATGGGCTGTTGCTGGTTCTGATAATTCTAGCTTCCAGCATTTCCTTCACCATCTTCTCAAGAATATCCTTCTGGATTCCAGAGTATCGATAAGGCCTTAGGTTGACTGCTTCACTTTTTGCTTTTAATGGAATTTTGTGGCCGTGAGCTCTAGGCGGTGGCAACCCTTTCGGTTCATGGAATAAATCCTGGTAGGATTGAAAAAGACTTAACAGATTAGTATCCTTGATGTCAGGGAACAAGGTTGTAATTGTTCTTGCGCCTGTTGCCTCTTCTTCTCCATCGTCAACTGTCATGAGACTACATAAGAAGTAGTAGGCCACTTGCCCCTGATTGCCCACTATGGAACTCAACTGTTTTAGCTCAATGGTCTGGAACTTTGGTGGATTTTCTCCTTTAAGTAAGACTCTCTCCCCCTGCCAATCAAAAGACATCCATAGGTGTTTATAGTTGCATAAGATGTCACTTAACATGGATAGCCATTGTATTCCCAATACCATTTCGAAGTTGCTGAGGTCAATGATATAAACATCTGTTTGAAAACTTATCCCCTGCATCTTCCACTCGAGTCCCTTGCACATGGATTTGCATACCATCTTCTCCCCATTGGCTGCTTGCACTATCATGGGTTTTATGGTTGTTAGCTGAAGCTGTAGTTTAAGGGCTAAGGTGGTGTTTAGGAAATTGTGGGTGCTGCCTGAATCTATCAGAATACAAACTGTAGTCTTCTCTATTTTGCCATTGACCTTCATAGTGTTTAGTCCCACGGTTCCCTCCAAAGCATCTAAGGAAATGTGGGGTGTGAGTTCCCTTTCATTAACCTTGTTTTCGGTCACTTCTTCCTCCACTACTCCTTCTTCTTCCTCCAGAACACTAAGGGAATACACTCTTTTACTCTTACATCGGTGTCCTGGCACAAACTTGTCATCGCACCAAAAACACAGCCCCTTCAGTCTTCTATCCTCAAAGTCTTGGTTGCGAATGGATTTGATGGGTTTTATGTAGGTCTTTATGTAGTTACTGCCAGGGTTATTAGTCCATAGAGTAGGGGTGGGTTTTTGTGGGGCTATATGAGGGTTTGCAATGTTGGTTGTAGAATGTGGTGGACTAGTAATCGTGGCTGGCACAGAATGGTGTTGGAAAACAGTGGGTGGTCTCCTGATATAGGCTGGGGATTTCCTGTATGTTTGTGTATTGAATTGTAGTCGAGATAGGTTATATGCATGTCTAAAGGTTTTTGGTTTGAACATCTTGACTGTGTTTTTAATCTCTGTTTCCAGTCCCCCTAGGAAGATAACCAAAGCTTGTTTCTCACTTACTTCAGCCTTGTTCCACAGAATATCAAAGTCCTGGATGTATTCCTCTAGCTCTCCCCGTTGCTTCAATCCATCAGTTCCTCTAAAGGGTCTTGTTGGCCCCCAAACTAGTAGCAAATGGCTTCCACATAATCTTCCCACGAGGATTTTTGGTTTCCTAAACTTTTAAGGAAGTTTTGATGCCAATAAAAAGCAACTCCATCAAGATAATAAGATGCAATTTGTAATTTTTCTGAATCAGCAACCTCCTCTATCTCAAAATATTGTGTGCATTTAAAAAGCCATTTGTGCACATCTTCCCCGTTGAAGGTAGGGAAAAAAATGTTTGGGTCTGTGTACCTTATAAGTCGACATCCTGTCCTCATGAGGCTCCCTGTCCCTGAATTCAGCTCCCTCTGGACTTGGAACTGGCCTCTCAGTGTTGTAACTAGAGCTTCTTGGAGCTTGAGAGAGTTTCAAGAGGGTAAACTCTATTTGTTGTGCCATAGGGCCCTTCATGTGCCTTGTATCATTAATCTGAGTCCCCTGTTTCTCAATGGTTTGATCAAGCTTTAAACTCTGTTCCTTCAGTATGTCCACCAGTTGTTCATACTTCTGGCCACTGTCTTGCTTGACTGCTGCGATGGCATCTTCCATGCGTTTGATCTCAGTGGTTCTAGTGTCCGGTGGCATGGTCGTAGTCCGTGGATTGTCAGCTCTGATACCACTTGTTACGTGTGCAATGTTCAGTGAACAAAACAGTATTGGCTCTGCTTGGTGTGTTAGGGTAGGGGGAAAGCTTAGCAGGGAAAAATGGTAGGATTCAATGTGTGTACATGGCGAGAGTGTGGGTAGCTGGGTTACAGTAGAAAGTTTGTTAACATTCCTTAATTGCAAGAGAGTCATTCATTTCTCATTTTTCTTCACGTGAAAACTCATGTAGTCTGTTACAGGTATATATAGCTGAAGGCTACCCTTTGCTGCCCCTGATGGAAATTATTACATTTAATCAAAACGCTGTGTTTAAAGACAATATGAAACGGTGCAGTTTAATTGGCTTAATGAAACGGTGCGTATCCAGTAACGGTTATTTAATTTGAATCTCATATCAATCCTCTTCTTCTCCTTCTTCAGTGGGTAACAGCAAGCCCCTTCTCATCTTGAGAACCATGGTTAATCTATAAGATGGGTTCATCATTTTCTTTGTGGTGGCGCCTCAATCAACAGGCAAGATCTCAAACTCATGCATCACAGCTGCAGCTATTGCCTTCATTTGGATATAAGCCATTTGCTTCCCCAAACACATCCTGGGACCGCAATGAAACACAGGATATCTAAATTGATCAAACGGTTGATACACTCCATCACTATCTAACCACCTCTCAGGCTTAAACTCCCTGCATTCCTGACCCCACACTTTCTCCATCCTACCCATTGCATAAGCAGAATAATCAGCAAACCACCCTTTCCTAACATAGGTCCCATCTGGTAATATATCATCTTCCACCGCTGATCTTGAATTGATTGGTACAGGTGGAAACAACCTCATTGACTTTGATAGAGCAGCGTGCAAATAGTGAAAATTCTTCAACTCTTCGTAGCTAAAAATCCTTGCCCTTGAATCTGTCGCAGGCAGCGGGGCGGCCGATGATATTTCATTGTAAATTAATCAAAGACCCACAATGAGGGTTGCCAGTAATTAACCAAAAAAACCATGTTAAACTGTTGAAGTTGAGTCCTTGCCAGCAAGCACAAAGCTTATGATTATGTCTCTCAAGAACTTCCTTTTATGTTTTTTTATCTTGAAATTCCATGTCAGAACTGATCAACAACATAAATCTTGATAGCAAATCTTGATTCTTGCCGTCATCTTGTTCTTGTCTCGATTTTATTACCGCCAAAGCGAACTCATTAATCACTTTAACAGCTTCTTTAAGTCTCTTCTTTGATCCTATATTCAAGGATCTTTAAAGCTTTCATAACGCAGGAAGTGGAGCCATAAATCTTGAAAACCCAATTTCCACAGCATCATCAAAAGCCTCAACAAAAGTTAAATTTGACATGGATTCAGGATCAACCTCAAAAGTTGTTGATCTAGTTTGTAAATGAATAAAGGAAAGATGTTTATCATAAGTTGGAAAGTAACACTCCCTCTTAATGTTTCTAAGTGTGGGTTTCTATTGTGTAGTAAATTAAGCCATGATAGACAAACTCTCCTATTTGGCTTCCTAATGTTATTATATGGATATTTATAATATCATTTGGAACTTGGAACTTGGAACTTAATATGAATAGTCATACTATTTGATGAACAATCATATTATTTCATCAACAATTATATTGTTTGATGAACAACCATAGTATTTCATCAATAGTCATAATATTTGATGAACAGTCATATTGTTTCATCAATAGTCATATTGTTTGATGAACAATCATACTGTTTCATCGTTATGTTTCAAGTCTATAAAAGCATGTTACTATACAGAAAAGAAACAATAATAAAGAGACATTCTTTTCTTGGTCTTATCTTCTCATTCTTTTAGAGGTTTAAAGGGCGTAGTTGTATCCTGGAGGTGTTGTCTCTGTGTGGGACAAATAAACACCTTAAAGATAGTGTTTTCACGCCTCTAAGCCAACTCCATATTTGTTTCCATTCTAAATTTTCCTAACAATTTTAAGGTGTTTATTTTGATGGAGACAAATATGAATTCTAGCATCAAAGTTGCTAAGGATGTCAAAATTCAACTAGATCGGTTTGATGGTACGAATTACACAAGATGGATGGACAAGATGATATTCATGCTTACTTCATTAAAAATTTACTACATTCTTGATCCAAATCTATATGCACTACCTGAACCACAAGAAGATGAATCTGCCACTATTAAGACTGCAAGAGTAAAACGTGAAGAAGATGAAGTGCTTTGTCGAGGGCATATATTGAATACTCTGACTAGTCGACTTTATGACATCATCTCCAAATTAAAGTCGCCAAAAGAAATTTGGGCTGCCTTGGAGACACACTATAAGCAGGAAAAATCAGGTTCTGATCATTTTCTTGCTTTAAAATTTTTTGAGTATGAGATTACTGATAATAAGCCAATCATGGATCAAGTCCATGAAATTCAAATGCTGATATCAAAACTTAGTGATTTGGATATCAAAGTTCCTGATTCACTTCAAGTGGGGGCTGTTTTATCAAAACTTCCTCCATCCTGGAATGAATATAGGAAGAAGATGTTGCATTCTACAGACAATTATACCTTTGAACAGTTTCAAACACACTTGCAAATTGAGGTTCAATCTCGTATGCGTGAATTGCAAGCAACAAATTCTAAAGTGAATTTGGTTGCTGAAACTGGTTTGACAATGACTTAAAACAATCTGAAAGTGCAAAAGAAAGGAAACAAATTCAAGAAGAAACAAAATGCTAATAAGAAGCATAGAGTTTGTTTTCATTGTGGAAATAAAGGGCACTATATAAAAGAGTGCAGATTCAAGAATTTCAACAAGAATGGTGGTTCTTTCAAAGTGAATATGGTTGAAAAAGACGAAGTCAAGGAGTTAGTTGCCATGGTTTCAAACATTCAAATTGGAATGATTACTGAATTAAATAAGACAACTAATGTTGTAAAGACTTCAGATTGGTGGTTGAATTCTGGTGCAACAATTCATGTTTGCAACAACAAAGCATGGTTCAAGACTTATGAAGAATTGAAAAAATCTGAAGAGGTCTTGATGGGCAACCATAATTCTGCTAAAGTTTTGGGAAAAGAAACTATTGAGTTGTACTTTACTTCTAGACAAAAATTGTCTTTACTCAATGTGTTTCATGTTTCTAAAATTAGGAAAAACCTTGTATCTGCTAGTCTCTTGAGCAAGAAAGGGTTCAAGATTGTTTTGGAGTCTGATAAGGTTATTGTAACTAAGAGTGGGATGTTTGTGGGAAAGGGTTATTCCTGTGATGGCATGTTTAAGTTCAGTATTAATGAATTCAATGTTATTTCTGCTTATATGGTTGAATCTACTTCTCTTCTTTGGCATGCAAGATTAGGACATCTAAATTATAGATATTTAAAATATATGTGTAAGCATGGTTATATTTCATATCAACACAATAATAAAAACAAATGTGAAGTATGTATTCAAGCAAAGATGACAAAGAAACCTTTTCCTAAAGTAGAAAGGAATTCTTAATTACTTGAGTTGGTCCATTCTGATATATGTGAAATAAATGGTATGTTAACAAGGGATGGGAAAAGATATTTCATAACTTTCATTGATGATTATTCTCGTTTTACCTAAGTTTACTTGTTAAGAACTAAAGATGAAGCCTTTGGAAAATTCAAGGAATTCAAGAAAATGGTAGAAAATCAAAAGGAAAGGCAAATTAAAGTTCTTAGAAGTGATAGAGGTGGAGAATATTTTTCTAAGGAGTTTTCTATATTTTGTGAGGAAAACATAATAATCCATCAAATGACAGCACCCTATACACGACAACATAATGGACTTGTTGAAAGGAAAAATAGGACCTTAGTGGATATGGTCAATGCCATGCTTTTGAATGCTAAATTACCAAATAATTTATGGGGTGAAGCCTTACTTACTGCATGTCACATTCATGATAGAGTACCATAAAAAAAAATCAAATGTATCTCCCTATGAAGCATGGAACGATAGAAAACCAAATCTGAATTATTTTAAAGTGTAGGGGTGTGTAGCTTTTTATAAAAGTTCTGATCATCAAAGAACAAAATTAGGACCCAGAGGTCTTAAGAGTGTTTTTGTTGGTTATGCACAAAATTCAAAGGCTTATAGACTTTTAGATTTAGAAACTAATGTGATTGTTGAATCTATACATGTTGAATTTATCGAAAATAAATTCATAAGTGATTCAAATGTGCAAGAACCAAATCTAAAAGCAATGACTTCTAGCTCAATGTTAAGTGAAAAACGTAAAAACCTAGAAGTAATAGGTTCAAGTGAACCTAGAAGAAGTCAAAGAGTTAGAAAGGAAAAACACATAGATACAAATTTTATTTCTACCGATTCAATTGTATTTTTAGTGGAAGGTGATAGAAATACAATATTAAAAAAGACACCTATGATCCTAAATATAGAAGATGATCCAAAGACATTTGGTCAAGCTATGTCTTCTAGGGATGTTGCTTTTTGAAAAAAAGCGGTAAATGATGAAATGGATTCAATATTGTCTAACAATACTTGGGTCCTAGTAGATTTACCTCTAGGTTCTAAGCCAATAGGATGTAAGTGGGTGTTTAAAAGAAAATACAATACCAATGGTTTTATACAAATCTTCAAGGCAAGATTGGTTGCCAAAGGTTTTACTCAGAAGGAGGGTATTAATTATTTTGATACTTATTCTCCAGTAAAGGGTCACATAATTTTTGGGTCTTTGGATGTATTGGGCATGTTCATGTGCCAGATAATTTGAGAAAGAAGTTGGATGATAAAAGTTTTCAATGTGTGCTGCTGGGGATGAGTGAAAAGTCTAAAGCATATAGACTATATAATCCAATATCTGGGAAGATAGTAACAAGCAGAGACGTGGTCTTTGATGAGAATGAGTGCTGGAATTGGCAAGGAAATAATAAAGTATCAGTATCTGATACTCTTGAGTGGGGAAACAGCTATGAAGAAGAGAGTGAACGTGATCGAAATAGAGATGAAGAAGAAATAGAAGTTGGCTTACCTTTGTGTAATACAGAAGCCAGTGTAGAAGCCAGCTTATCTTCATGCAATCCTGTTAATTCACGTTCACTTGCAGCTCACTCAACAGAAGCTGAAACAGCAGGGTCACTAGTAGGGAGAAGCACAGATGGTTCGCCAGACAACTTGCACAGTTCCCCTATAGAAGACTCACCAGCAAGCAGAAGTAGAAGAATGCCATTCTAAATGGAAGATTACGTGAGTGGAGGAGAATTTACAGAAGAAGAAGCTAAGCAAAACTTGCTTTTATTCACTTCACTCACTGATCTAGTCACTTTTGAAGAAGCAATGAAGTTTTTCAAATGGAGAATCGCAATGAAAATGGAAATAGACGCAATTGAAAGAAATGAAACTTGGGAGCTAACAGATTTGCCTAAAGGGATGAAGAAAATTAGAGTAAAATGGGTCTTCAAGACTAAACTCAATGAAAATGGTGAAGTTGACAAATGTAAAGCTAGGTTGGTGGCGAAAGGGTATGCACAACAACATGGTATTGATTATACTGAAGTATTTGCACTGGTGGCTAGATGGGATACAATTCGAATGGTGATTGCTTCAGCAGCTCGACATGGCTGGAATGTGTATCAGCTTAATGTCAAAAGTGCCTTTCTGTATGGCAAATTAAATGAATCAGTGTTTGTTGAGCAACCACGAGGTTATGAGAAGAAAGGTGAAGAGCACAAAGTGTACAGATTAAAAAAGGCATTATATGGCCTTAAACAAGCCTCTCGTGCATGGTATAGCCGAATTGAAACATACTTTGTCAAAAAAGGATTTGAGCGGTGTGACTGTGAACACACTTTATTCATCAAAACAGGAAATGAAGGTACAATTTTGATTGTTAGCTTATATGTTGATGATTTAATTTTTACTGGTAATAGTGAAAGTTTGTTTGTTAAATTCAAGAATTCTATGAAACTTGAATTTGATATGACTGATTTGGGCAAGATGAAATATTTTCTTGGTGTGAAAGTTCTTCAAAATTTTGATGGAATTTATATTAGTCAAAAGAAATATGCAAAAGATGTTTTGGAGAGATTTGGGATGGAAAAAAGTAATAGTGTGAAGAATCCCATTGTTCCTGGTGTTAAATTAATGAAGGATTAAGAAGGAGCCAAAGTAAATGCTACCATGTATAAACAATTGGTTGGAAGTCTTATGTATTTAACTGCAACAAGGCCAGATTTGATGTATGTTGTATGTCTTATTAGTAGATTTATGGCAAATCCAACTAAGATACAATTACAAGCTGCAAAAAGGGTGCTTAGATACTTGAAAGGTACGGTGGATTTGAGAATTTTTTTTATCAAAAGGAAGGTAACAAAGAGTTGCTGGCATATACAGATAGTGATTATGCAGGAGATGTGGATGACAGGAAAAGTACTTCTGGTTATGTGTTTTTACTTGGTGAAGAAGCTGTTTCTTGGTCTTCGAAAAAAACAACCGGTGGTTACTTTATCCACTACTGAAGCAGAGTTTGTAGCAGCTACATCTTGTGCATGTCAAGGAGTATGGATGAGGAGAGTATTGGAAAAACTTGGTAATTCTCAAGGAAAGTGTACTACTGTGTTATGTGACAACAGTTCAACAATTAAATTATCAAAGAATCCAGTTATGCACGGGCACAACAAACACATTGATGTAAGGTTTCACTTTCTGCGTAATCTGACTAAAGATGGAGTTGTGGAACTAAAGCATTGTGGCACACAAGAACAAATTGCAGATATTATGACAAAACCACTCAAGCTGGATGTATTTTTGAAGTTGCGTAAGTTATTGGGTGTGTGTGAGGTACCAGGATTAAACTGAAAGTATTACTACGTCCAGTTTAGGGGAGGCATTGTTGAGATTGCTGACATTGTCAAAGTATTTCTGTTAAATAAATCCTACCGCGTAGGATACGTAAACTAAGTTTATAACTGATTTCCTATTTGTTACCACGTAAAACGTGGATTGTTAAGTTTCCTGTTCAACATCATGTAAGACTTATATAAGCCAACTGCTACGTTGTTTTCAATAATGAGAGAGTGCAGCATCAAACATTTGCTGTAAGTTGTTTTATCTCCAACAAGTCTGGCATGAGACTTTTGGACAGTTCAGATTTGACTATATCTGATAAGAAGTGTTTGCGAGATTTAGTGTTGAATTCATGGCTAGCAATCTTACGTTGTACAGTCCAGAGGTGACCATCAACGTTAAAGATTCCATGGCCAAGGAGTTCTTGGAGATAGTCAAGATAACGATAACCTTTGATATAGTTGGAGAAGTTGGTGACAAGGAGGTGCTCTACATTGACAAGGTTGGCAGTGCAGATGATATAGGAGAGGTTGAGAAAGTTGTTGACTTGGAGAATCGATGATGGGGTTTTGGAGAGCATGTTAGCGACCCAGTCGTGGAAGCGGTGGCGGTTGCGGAGGAGGCCGGGGAGGATTCCTATTATAGGGTAAGATTCTGGACATGGGGTTTTGCTTTGAGAATGAGAAGTGGAGCGGAAGAAGCAAATAAAGATGAGGACTGAAATGGAAGTGAGAAACAAGATAAGAAAGGAGAGTTCCAACATCATTTAGCTCATCCGTAGATGGAGGTTATGTGGAAGAAATAATGTTGTGGCTTTTTTTCCCCCTCCTATATAATCCATGGCTGATCTTTGACTTTATGCCCGGTTTACTAACATGTGGAAACCAAACCATCACAAGGATAATAGTGTGTATCACACACTAAGATAATTCTCAGAACAAATTATTTTCCTCTAAAAAAAATAATATTAAGATGAAAGAAAGTTTATTGATTGAGTCAAATTTAAAATATTTTGATTATAATTTCTATTAAAATTAAATTTTAAATTAAATTATATAGGAATTTTTTTTGATACAATCCAGTTAATTTGACGAGTTAAAAAAATTTCAGACAACTTATAAAAATATAGTTTGATTTTAAAAATATTTTCAAGATAATATATTTATTAAAAAAATATTGCGACGATGACTTGTTGGATTAATATATGTCAAACTATGTTAACATGTCAAACTATAAGCTGAGTCATGAACTTCATTGAATTTAATATATTTTTTAAAATAATTAATTTTATTTAATTATATGATAAAAAATAGATGCTTGTAAAAAGAGTATCAACTTAATACCAGGATGTTTTTATGAGACCACGATAACCCTATAAAAAATAAATTATGAAGTCTATTTCTCAATAATTAAGTTTTTTTAACCATTTTTTATTTAATAATATAATAAGAAAATATATACTTAGAAAACAAAATAACAACCCAATGTTGGTATGTTATTTTAAGATCACGAAGCTAGTTCATAAAAATTATTTTTTAAAATTATTATTTTTTAAATAATATGATAGATCATTTTTTATTTAACAATATGACACGAAAAAAAATAGACCTTACAAACACTAATCCAATACCGGGGTTTTTTCTGAGACTATAATAACTTGTTATAAAAAAATCCAAAATAAATAACAAAGTCTAATTTCCACCTGAATTAATATTGAAATATAATTTTTTTAAAGAATATATATATATATCAACTTTCACCCGAATTAAAAAAAAATCTTTGGAAAATTACTCGAATGAATTATATATTTTATTGATATTAATAATAAAAAATATAGAGCATGAGAAAATTATTGTAACACTAAAAAGAGTTTACTATGAATTTATAATAGTAAAATGACATTTATGACATTCATAAAATCAATTGAGAAGAATAACCTTATAGGTAAAATGATATTTTTCAGTGGATCGAATAATTATTCTCACTTTCAATAGGGATACAAATGTATTTACAACTTCTTTTTAAAC
>Ga0325410_1000569_pt1 | contig 38886 bp, 29 predicted proteins | sample PopdelMetagenome_16_FD_206182 | JGI IMG/M metagenome (GOLD analysis project Ga0325410, IMG submission 206182) | Populus deltoides microbial communities from Bellville, Georgia, United States - Xylem-PdIQD-R3 | ecosystem: Host-associated > Plants > Phyllosphere > Stem > Wood/Secondary xylem...
CACTTTTATTATTTTACACTAATAAAATATATATATATATATATATATATATATATATATATATATATATATATATATATATATATTTTCTCATCTTAAGCATAGTTCTTTCTGTCTCCTTTTTCTTTCTATATTCACAAGCACAATTAGTCCACCTTCACCACCAAGATTAAAATGATAATATTTGGATGTAGTGGTAAAGAGACTTAATAAAATAAAAAAATAAAACTTGAAGAATATAAGGGAAAATTACTGGTAAAACCCATTGTACAATGAAGGGCTCGTCAACAAGACTATATTTAATTTTATTTATTATCAAATGACAATTGTAACAAACATAATTATTAATAAAATAGAGATTACAAGCCATCATATTAGTTAGTAAAATAGAGGTAATAAAAGGCTTCAATATATATATATATATATGCGCGCGCGTATATGAAATTATCATTCTATATCTAATTTCTAATAAAATTATATAAAAAAAAATATGCTCCAATATTGTTGATTTACTTAAAAATTGATTATGGATCTTAATCTTAGTGTGCAAAATTACAAACTTTTATTTTATTTTCTTAAAAAAGAAGAGAAGTTTAGATTCAGGGCAAAAGAGGGAGAAATACTAATATCAATTAAGCTATAACTCATTGATTAAAACTAATTAATTAGCTTAAGAATACCTTAATGTTAGAAAAACAAAATGAACAAATACCTATTAATCTTCTTTTTTAGTTGGGCGTAATTAAGAAATATTCCGATTAAAAAATGGCTTTAGCATAAGATTTAGGTTCTTTTTCACCTAATGTCTTTTTTTTAATTATGATAAATTCAACTAAGACAAAAACAAACCCTTTGTGTACATATATTTTAAACAGATTCATTAAATTTATTCACTAAGTGACTATGCGTGATGCGATTGATGTCTAATTTTGAATGAGTTAAAAATATTTTTAAGTAGTCATATATAATAAAAAAATGCATGGTTGTTTTAGATAAAATTAGCTAGTTCGTCCACTACTATGGGAACTTTTTTATTTTTTATTTTTTTTAAATTCTATCATAACTAAAATAAATATTCATAATAAAACAAATGATAATTCTATAAAAAGAAAATGTATCCCCAGAGTAAAAAAAAAATATTATTTTTTATATATGCATTTCTTTTCCATTTTGATAAAACAAAATCTTCTTTATTAGTAGCATCATGTTTTTTTCTAAAAAACTAAATAAAGCCATTTAAAATAAATAAATATTCATAAGAATTTTGAAATTTTAATTTGAGAAAAACAAATATGCATTTTTTTTAATCTCAAATCTTATTCCTTATTCATGCATTTCCTTTTTTTTTCAACAAAAACATATCATTTTTTAATTAGAAACATGGTTTTTTTTTTCAAAAAATCATTATATATGATTTAAAACTCAAGTTTTAATAAAAGAATAAAAAATATATTTTTATAAATTCACTGCAACCATATCACATAACTAAAAGAATATTTAATATGAGAAAACTATATGAAAATGACAAAAAGTTATTGTTATTATTAACATAAAACATCTTATCTTAATCCAAATTTATGGGAAAATCGAATAATTCCCCAAATATAACCTTAATGATTTTATTTAAAGAGTATTTTACTATAATAAATAAATAATTCAAAAAATTAAATAAAAAAACACCAAAAGATTTAGGCTAGACCTGCGTACTTAGTCAATTAAAAAAGCCAAGTGCTTGTGGGCTTAGAATGTCAAGCCCACGCATCTAGGCTATTGCAAAAAGTATAGGCATGTCTAGGTCTGGAAGATTCGGCTCATACATCTGGGCTTCTTCTTCTTCTTTTAAATCCAATCAGATGACATATCGTTTTTTAAAAGCAAACATTGTGTCGTCCTCTATAAATAATTAAGGTCACCTTCATTGTATAGTTTCAAAACCCGAAACTGACCTAGCCGAACCTGGTCTTGGACCAGTTTGGGTTGAAGAATAAATGGGTGGTGGAATAGACTTGGTTTGACCCAGTCAAAAATCTAGATTGACTCGCAACCGGTTGATCTAATGAAACTTTGTCCAAATCCGATCCAAATAATTGATAGATTTCTTAAAAAAAAACTAGGTTTTTGACCTATAACAACTTCATTAATGTCAACATAATTCAATAAGCTTTTAGAGAAGGGACATGGGCTAATCTTCCTTTTACTTTTAGGTTGATAAAGGAAAGAATAAGACATATAAAGAAGAAATGAAGAAGTGGTTGGCCATGAGAGAAGGAAGCTTTTTAAACAACTCAACCAAGATAAGCCAAGTACCAAAGCTTTATTAGGGAGACAAATTGAAATATTCAGAGATGAAGGACGATCAAAAACAAAGAAGAAGAAGAAGATTGAGTAAAAGAGATTTGTACAGGATTTAGGAATTAAAATTGAAAATCTTGATAAAAATATATATTAGGGTTTTATTTGGGCTTATCAAGCCCAACAAGATATAAGTGGGTTTACAAGCCCATGTTCTTATGGTTTTGTTTGGGTTTTTACAAAATCTCTCAATTGTTAAAAATATTTTTGGATTTTAAAAACTATTTTTGTTTGCTGAAAAATCAAGACAAGGGTATTTTGGATTCTAAAATCCAAACTTGAATTATTTTTTTTAGCAAAACACCTCGAATACATCATATGAACTTCAATAACCTTATTTAGAACCCCAAAACACCCTATAATCATTCTAAAAACTCAAGATAAAACCGAATTTAAACAAACTTTATGGTTTTTGATCTACTTTTTTCAAAATAATTAAAGGATCAAACCACCTCCATCAAACTCATTTTTTTAAGATGAACTCATTATTATCAAGATGTTAATTTTTACAACCAAAAAGTGGTTGACCGAAACATTCTCTCTCCTCAAATTTTATGGAAAATTTCTCTCTTTTCTCCTAACTATCAGGGATTCAAACATAAGGAAAATGAAGTTTAGGATCGAAATATAAACATGAAAAACTATACGGACCAAACATGAAGAATTCTAAAAATCCAAGGACTAAAATGTAATTTTTTATGCAAAAAAACCTCAATTTGGTATTTTTTATTTATTTTACTATTCAAATAAACAGGAAAAGATCTATACCTTTTGGTTTATAGTGTATTATGATGACTTTAAATACACTCGTATGATATGTGCAACTTGTTAAGCCTAGTTAACAATTTAATTATATGCTAATTGCATGCTCTGTTTTATGTTTAACTATATATCTATATGCCTTCATTTAGTATGAAATATTTTTATTACAATATTAATATTATACTGACCTATTAATTATCAATTAAGAAAAGCATTGATTTATAATTAAATCAAGATTTTATATCTCCTATATTACATGAAAAATTGAATCAAACATCATCCTTGAACATAAAAGATGATTGCTGGTAGAAGAGATATTTGTGATGTGATTGTATCTATGATTATTGGTTAAGGATATATCCTTAACATGCCCTTGTAAGATGATGCTTCCATCAAAAACATCGATCTTGATCTATAAAAAGCCTAGAAGTTATCGAGAGGGAGGCTTTTTAATGCATCAGTAAGTTCATTTTTGGTTGAAATATGATTGATTTGAAGTCAACCTTGATTAACCTTCTCACGAACAAAATGGTAATCAAGCACTAGGTGTTTCATTCTTGAGTGAAATATAGGATTGGTATAAAAATACATGGCACTAAGATTATCACAATAAATGATAAATGACTTAGTACTTGAGAAACCAAGTTCACTTAGTAAAGATTGAAGCTAAACAAGCTTAATAGTGGTGGCAGTAATTACTCTATGTGTTGTTTTAGTAAAAGACTAAGCAATAATGTGTTGCTTTCAAGTACTCCAAGATATTAAATTAGAACCAAGATTGATCAAATGGCCAACGATAAGGTAAAATTATCCTTATCTCCATTATAGTCTACATCAGTATAGGTATTGAGAAGGAATTTGAGATTTTATAAGTTATAAACCATGAAAGATAGATGCTTTGAAATAGCAAAATAGGTATTTAACAGAAGCCATAGTGATTATAATGAAAAAAAGATCATCGATAGTCTACATTAGTATTTTTTGTTTTGTCAAAACAAGTATAAGCACTTTGAATTAGAATAACTAATAAAAACATAAAGACAAAATCTAGTTTGAAGTTTGTTTTGAGTATAAGGTTGAAACCAAGGGTAACATACACAACCAAAAGTGCATGAATTTTTAGTGCTAGAGAAGGAAAATGAGAGTTAGATAATAAAAAAATAATTTATTGTTTTGTCAAAAAAAATATAAACACTTTGAGAATTAGAATAACCAATAAAAATACAAGGACAAGATCTAGCTTGAAGTTTGTTTTGAGTGTAAGGTTAAAGCCAAGGGTAACATACACAACCAAAAGTGTGACTTTTTATAGTTAGGCAATTGATTATATAGTTCTTCAAAAGTAGATTTTATATCTAAAAGTGGTGTTAAAAACACTTATTTACATGCACTGCTATTTAAAAAATAAAAGACTAGAATATTGAAGGCTTGGTGAAGTAAAGGGAGCCTAATGTCAATAATATAACGATGTTTACGTTCAACAACATCATTGTATTGAGATTTATTAGGTAGTGTGATAATATAGGTAATATCAAATATAAAAAATAAAGTTTTTAGTTATTAATGCTCACCACCACCATCAAAGTAAACTATAAATTTTTTTAATGAGAAGTAAATTTCAACAATTGCCTTGAATTAGGAAAGATAATGCAGATATCATACTTGTTTTACATTGGATAAAGCTATGTTTTTTTTATTAAAATAACATGGTAGCAAAAACCATTGATTGAAGTTGATAGGGTCATCACTATATGCTAGATCAAGTGGATACGAGCTTGTTTGAGATTGTGGTAGCAGTGACGGTTCAAAGTGCTTTTCACTTAAAAATGTATCAAAATAATTTTTTTTATTTTAAAAAAATTATTTTTGATATCAGTACATCAAAACGATCTAAAAACATAAAAAAATTCATTTTATGAAAAAAAAAATGAATTTTGAGGGAACGTGGTTTGCACCACGTTCCAAAACATGCTAAAAAACTTACAAGTGTTAGAAGTACCAAACGAAAGTTGATAACTTTTATTGTATAAGCAAGACTCACATGAAAGAGACAAGTGAGTGTTTGGCGTTGCGGCTGCGGTTGGAAGCAAATGTGGGATTGAAGTGTTTGGTTAACTTTAGCACACTTTTTATTTCACGTGGGTCCCACTCAAAAACTGAGCACCAACCTTGGTTTGTGAAAAGCAATTTACAATTGCTTTTTTGTGTCCGTGTTCTTCTCTCTCTCACCGACATTGCTAATTAACATTGCAAAGCTTTCCCAACCCGAGCTCGTCTTCTCTGTTCCCTTCCCCTTTGTTCCCTTGATCTGGATGAAGATTGTCGTAAGAGATAGTGTTAATCCTTGTTCCCCTCTGTCCTTTCTTCTTTCAAACAAAGATCTGTCACCTTCACCGAAATAATTTATGCCGAGAGGTCTCCATTTTTTTGGTTTGCAGAAAAATAAAGCACATCCGTGCTGGGAAAAGTCACATATGAGAGAGACTTGTAAGTGAGCCTGATCTCCATCTTCAATTGTTTTTTTATTTAGCTCTAAATTTTTAATTTTTGTGCTGCTTCATGAAATCTGTTTACTATGCGTAAGTATATGTTGTTATGTGTTGAATATGTTTCTATAACAATAAGTCATGTTCTTTACTTTTTTTTTTAATTCTTCGTGTTTCTTTTTTTCTATTTTGGTTTTGTTTTGACTGGTTCATGAGCTTAATAAATGGTTTCTTGAAATCTTGATTTTTTAATTGAAATTGTCTTTTGAGGATATTATTTAGTTGCCATTTTGGGTATTGGGTATTGAGTATTGATTTAGAGATTTTATCCTATTTATGGATTAATTTTTGACTTTTTAACTCATGTGGGTCTCTTTTTTATTTTAATTTTCCATTCAAACTTTCTATGTTTTCCTTAGACTTTGTTGATCAAATTTCTTAGTAATGTTGGTGGATTTCAGATTTCGAGTAATTTCTTCTGTCTTTTTTTTGTTTAGTTTTTCCTTGTGGTGATCTTGATTTCTTGAGAGAATTGTGCTTTAGTGTGTGTATGTGTGATGTTTGAATCTTTATCTCCTCATTTCAATTTTGTACTCATTTTTTATTAAGTTTCTATTTTTGAAGTTACAGTATAATCATCTGTGTTTTGTTAACGACGTGCACTTCAGTTTCTAGGGAACTTCATTTGAATTTTGGTCTTATCATATTGTTGGTGCAGAAATTTGGATTTAAAAAAAAAAATATTTTCGAATGTTTCGTCTATAATCTCTAGCAATTATAGAGAAAATAGTATGATTGTTTGATTTCAAATATATCTCTGCCTTTTTTCATTTGATATAAAATTCGGGTTCACCCTAAGAATGTGTGGTTGAATCCACAATTATATATGTCCCTTCAAGTAGTTGATATTATTGATTGTTTTCTTTTGTTAAATGTTTTAAAAGATACGATGGAAGGTCTTGAATCTTTAGATAAGGCTGCTTGGATAAAAAAAAAAATGTTGCATATATTTTGTGATCTATTCATTAAGGCCATTGATATGGGAATGAGACCTAAATCCTGCCAGTTGAGCATTTTCTCGGGATTTTTGGTATCAAGTCAATTTCCCTCTTAAGCTCAACTTCATACTCATTTCGATAAAACATGGTGAAAATTTCTTATAACATCATTCAAAGAATAAACTGGTCATGCATTCACGAAAACACATTTGAAAAACAAATGGGATGGATGAAAAAAGGATAGGAGGATATAGACGAAGCTAGTTTCTAAAACTAGTGTCAGCTAGAATAGTGAATTAGGAACAATTTCAAGTTAACTCCTCATCATCCTAACAATTTCATTTATTGTTGTCAAATTTTGACAAAATGTTCAATGCATGATCCTACATTACTTACTTGTACTTATTATATGTCGGAAATTAGAGGAGCCAAAAAATTCAGACATAACGGTATTAAACCGTTTTTAAAGATTACATTTGACAGAATGTATTCCAACATTATCACAACTGGAGAGTTTGCATGGGCTCCTTCATCATGTGTACTTGGTGGGAATGATGTCAATCCTGACACAAGCAAAGTCAACATTGATGGTGCTGATTTCGAAGAAGGAAGTAGTGATTCAGAGGAGGATGAGATTCCAAATTTGGACACTAACATGTCTTGAATGGTTGGTGGGGTGAATATGTCAAGCAACAGCAACACAAAGAGCAATGGCAAAAGAAAAGAACGAAATCCTTTTGATGTTCAAGGTAGAAAGAAAAAAACATATGGAATTGGTGTTCAGCTTTCAAGGTGGGATCAACTACTTGAAAGTATGTCGACTAAGAGTGATTCAACTTCTTTGAATGTGGATCGACAAGGTTGTAGTATTCCTGAGGTGATGGATGAGCTCCACTTAATTCCTGGAGTTTCGATTGATGATGATTTTCACGACTTTGCTACGAAGTATCTTAGTTTAAGAAAGAAAAGAGAAATATGATCCAGTATAGAAGATCTTGAATAGAAGTTGAAATGGTTGTAGCGAATGTATGCACGAAGTAAACGTGCTTAGTTGACATGGTATGATTTCATTTTCTTAAATGTTAATCAATTAACTAAAGTCAATTGCTAGCTCAATGTACTGTATGATGTGATTTGACATGATTGATAATTTATTTATACATGTTTATTTTATTTTTGCAGAATAATGTGATGATAGTTTTGAAAATAGTAGTTTGCAATTGCAAAAGTTCGTTCGAGTCATTATATTACTCCACATTTGGTGTTGAGAGATATGGGCATATCCATTGCAATTAGTTTTTTACTGTTGTTGTATTTATAGACAACCTTTATGTGAGATAGTGGACTGTTGTGTTGCGAGTATGTTTTTTTAAAAAATTAATATTTCAGAGATTAGTCGATGTATTTATCAACTTTTTATGTTGGTTATCAGACTGTTGAGGTGTGTGTATTTTTTTTTGAATTAGTATTTTAAAGATTAATCGGTGTATTTATGGACTTTTTACGTTGGTTATCGGACTATTGAGATGTGTGTATTTATTTTTGAATTAATTTTTCAAAGATTAGTCGGTGTATTTATGGATTTTTTACGTTTGTTATCGGACTTTTGATTTGCGTGTATTTGTTTCGAATTAATATTCCAGAGATTAGTTGCTGAATCTAAGTCAATGTAAACAGGTAATATTAATTGTCAGTAGAACTATTTACGATAGCAGAAAATAAATGGTACAATAGTTAAAGATAAAAGCTGCAAATAAAAATGATGCATGTGATGGTTTCATAGTGCAAAAATCAAAAACATATAAGGACAAAAAATATAGAATAATGGAAACCAAATAGTGGGGCCAAAACATCTTGAATAATTGGGAGAGGACAATAGCTTTGTTGGAATCACATGAAAGTTTAAAAATGTAGCCTACAAAAGAACATGTATATGTACTTATTACAACTCATACATGTCAGAACACAATTGTTTTGAAAGCACAATATTTCAAAAGAGACGTAGACACCATTTTAATTTTTCTATATAAGGAGGGATGTGTATTTAATGTTTTGCAATGACATAACTTCCTTCAGAACAAACCTCTCAATTGCATTTCATAATTTCATACAAGCTTGTGAAACACCTTCCTTTTTGGCTTTACAGGTATGTAATAAATGATTTCTCACCAACTCTTTTATTTCAATTTTTTTTTAACTTAATGATATGTAATTATTTATAGTATTTTATTAACAACATACCAATTTTTTTTATTTACATGTAATTGAAGATATGGATGATCCACGATTTAATGCCATATTTAATAAAGATTTTGATGACACTTATGATAATGTAATAAACCACATTATAGACCACATCAATTATCCTAGTTGTGAAGGTGGTGGTGCCTCAATTGCTGATGCTGGAGATGACGGTGATGGAATGACGACGACAATAGTAATGATGATAAAGATGACGGTGATGATGAAAGTGATGATGATGATGATGAATTTATTTTAAGGAGGCAGTTTGATATGAATAAATTAATTATATACACGGCTGGAGCTATAAATATGTATTATATTAATTATATACACAAAGAACCATGTATGGTTTCATACAACACAAGGATGCGTTGGTTGAATGAGGTTCTAAGAGGTCATTGAAAACGATGTGTTAACATGTTTAGGATGAAAACAACCACTTTATTGAGTCTGTGCAATGATTAAGAAACGCATCATGGCTTAAAACCTTCAAGAAGAATGAGCGTTATTGAAAATGTGGCAATATTTCTATTTACAATAACAGTAGAGGCGTCAAATAGGGAAGTGCAGGAGAGATTTCAGGTTCCAAAGAAGTCCCAAAATCATTATGTTTGTTTGCTGTAGAAGTCATAAAATCAGTAGATCCATAATTTATGAGCACACCAAGAGAAATTGCAATAAATCAAAGATATATGCCACATTTCAAGGTAAGACAAATTTCTTTGTAATATGAAATATTTTATTAAAGTTTATGATTACTTAATTTTTTTTTTTTTTGCCTGTAGAATTGTGTCGATGCAATTAATGGCACACATGTTCGTGCCTGCATATCAATTAATAATCAAATTCCATTTATTGGGAGAAAAGGTGTACCAACACAAAATGTCATGGCCGCTTGTAGTTTTGACATGCAATTCATATTTATGTGGGCAGGAAGGGAAGGCAGTGCACAAGATACATGCATTTTTTTAGGCTATTGACAATAGCAGTATAAAATTTTCAAAACCACCAGAAGGTTGTGATTTGAAATAAATTGCAGACTTGGTAGATGAAGGCATATAATTTTATTTTTTTTAGTTTTGTAATAAATTAACGTGTTGTGATTATTTGCGGGGAAATACTATTTGGTTGATGTTGGATATCCCAATGAGTATGAGTATTTTAGTCCTTATAAAGGCGAGAGGTATCACTTACAAGAATTCAGGCGTCGTGGACAATTAAGTGGTCATGAAGAAGTGTTTAATCGTGCACACTCATCACTGCGTAACGTGATTGAATGTTCTTTTGGGATATGGAAACAGAGGTGGAGAATTTTACAAAACATGCCTGATTATCCATATAAAACGCAAGTTGAGATTATAGTTGCATCAATGACATTACATAACTATATTAGAAGGAGATCGTAAAATGATGAGGTTTTGTTCGAGTATGATCGTAATTCCAATTTCATTCCAGATAACTTTTTACTTGATATTGTACCTTACTCAGATATTCAAGGATCACATAAGCCTTCATGTATGGATTTTTTTACAAGATGTAATTGTAAATAGTTTGATGGGACAATAAAAAACTTTTATTAATGTATAAGAATTATTCATTTAGTTATGTAATCATAATTATAAAACAACAATGTTTTGCCATTTTATATATATATATATATATATATATATATATATATATTACTCAGTATTTTGGTCCAAATGCATGTCTCTCTGCACTCAAAATATTGTTGCAGACCACACTTTTTCTGGTCCTTCTTCTTCTAAGGGTTGGCTCTGCTGCATCTTATCATAGTACACGCGATCTTAGCAATCTCTCTCTCTTCACATGCACATTCAAGTTGTTCTGTACGCGCAGTAACCTTTCGTTCTCTGGGACCCTTTATTTCCAATTTGCAGCGGACTGCAAAACCTAATTATTTCGTCCTCAGAAGTACTATTTTAGTTCAACTCATCGACAAATTATTTCCAGAGCCATGAATGATTAATTTTATCGGATACAGCGAATGGTCGATCTAATAAATCATTGACAAATTATAATTTGTTGTTGCTGATCGAAAAATGCTTTATTAAGTGTGTTTATGATTGTTTTTTAAATAGTTTTTCGTGTCAAAATATATGTCAATAATATTTTTTTATTTTTGACATCAGCACTTTAAAATGATTTGAAAATACTAAAAATATATTAATTTGAAGTTAATAAAAAAATTAAAAAAAATTCAAATTTTATCAAAAATACTTTTGAAATACAGAAACAAACAAGCCCGATTTCATCGTTACCTTCTAACTGAGATTTGTTTTAGCTTCGCTATCCTTATTCTTATTCCTATGAATTTCCTCCACTTCTTCTTCTTTTTCATTTCAATCCAGTTTTTTTTTTCTTTCCTTTTCATTTCAATTTTATTGTTATTATTTTTTAATTTCATTCTTTTATTTTTTTAACACTAATTCAATTTGTTTTTCAACCGACTAAATCTATTAAATTACTTTAAGATAATTCTCATTTTAAACTCAAGCAAAACAAAAGGTGAGGGTTATATTTTTTTCTCCAATCAATTTCAACCTTTTTCTCAATTGTATTTTTATATTTTTTTACCAATTAATCGGGTTGCTTTTCGATTAACCAAGTTGACTGACTCATGTCAAACCAACTTTCACATTGTCTAATTTTAAACTTAAATAAGGCTAAGAGCCGAGTTGAGAGTTTTTTTTTATTAATTTCATTTTTTTTTCAAATTCATCCTCATATATTTTACCGGTCAGTCAGGTTTGTCTTTAGACCAACCAAGTCGACTGAGTCCTGTTAAAACAACTTACACACTATTTAATTTTAAATCTTGACCATGTAAGATGTTAGGTCAAAAGTTTTTTTCTGTTAATTTCATCTATTTTTTTTTTCAATTTTATCTTTAATTTTTTTTATAGGTCGTTTGAATTACCTTTAAATATATCACGTTAAGTAGGCAATATTAGAGTAACTTTATATTATTTAAATTTAAATTCAATTTTAAATTAGGTAAAGAATCAAAATATAAAATTTCAAGATTGACATGTATAGCTAACCTTAATAATAATGTAAAATAATTCTTCATGACTTTTATATTTTTTATTATATTTGAAATTTTTCTGATTCAACCGGTAATATAGCGCTGGCTAGGCTGTGAACTGGTTTCTTCTAAAGCTTCAGGTTCTCATCTGCCAGTCGAGGTACAAACATGCATCAAAGCCCAGCTACTACACCTACCAATCTTTACAGATACAAACATAATTTGAACCAGCCTTTCTTTTGGCGAATATCCCATTAGACAGTCTTTTGGTATTTTAGCCACCCCTCTCTCTCTATATATATATATATATATATATATATATATATATATATATATATATATATATATATATATTCTCTATTCCGGATAAGAGGGTGTTTAATATTATTATTTTTATTATACAAGTGAATTGCATGAAAAAGAAAAGGAAGAAATAGAAACATCTTTAGCAAGAAAAACATGAATGGTCATTCTCCAAATGCATGGGAAGGCAGTCGGGTCATGATTATCGGTTCAATGGGGTTCATTGGCGGGTTCATAGCCGAAGCTAGCCTCGAATGTGGCCACCCCACTTACCTTCTGATCCGGCCTGAACTGGCTTCCCTTTCTAAGGCGTCCACCATCAAGTCTCTCCAACACAGGGGAGCTACCACCATATACGTAACCAACGCATATCTTGTGGCCTTTTTTATTTTTACTTGGTCTTTATTTTAATGCACACGCAGCCGCAGGTGTAGATGTTCGTGTGTGTGTGTGTGTGTGTGTGTGTGTGTGTGACTCGGGTGATTGTGATATCAGGGCTCTATCAAAGATCAAGATTTAATGGAGAAGGTGATTAGAGAACACAAGATTGAAATTGTGATATCAGCTGTTGGTGGTGCAAGCATAGCAGACCAAGTCAAGCTTGTTAATGCCATCAAGGCAGCTGGTACTGTAAAGGTAATGTCTAAACTCTCGAGTATGTTACTTGACTAGTTACAATGGGCAGATTTTGTCAAAGTTACACGTGCCAACAAACGAGCACTATTGCCCGTCGTCTATATATCTTGTGCGTGTCCTTTTATATGCATTCCCAGACATCTGAAATTAATGGAAACTCGCAAACGCCGTTAAGAAACTGTGATCCCACCGTATTTGGGAAGCCATAGATTTGAGCCTCTCTTCTTCTTCTTTTTTCTGGCATAAACACCCTCTATTATAATTGCAAGCCTAGCACTAACCAGTAGTAATAGTTTTCATAATAATCTTTTAAGTGGTGTAGCTCAACTAGTCAGATCCTGGATTTGTTTTATATAGATAATCAGTTCGAGTTTCACAAATTTCAGGGTCACGGAATGCTTATATTATTGTTAATTTCAGAGTCTACGAAATTAGTTGAAATACACATAAACTGGTTCGGACACTCACGTTAATCTAAAAAAAAAATAGTTCCATAATCTTCGTTTTAATAACAGATCTGCGATCATCGTCCACACATATAAAGGTTGTTAGCTTGACATAGTATCTGTTTGGTCTTGATGTACTTCAAGAGAATGGGGGTGAAGCACAGCCTTTAAATGGTTATAAGAGAACAAAGGATAGACATGCTCTTTTGATGAGGAAGTACAATGTCTGCGCGCAGAGATTTTTGCCATCTGAATTTGGCCATGACATAGACAGAGCTGATCCAGTGGAGCCAGGGCTTACCATGTACAAAGAAAAGAGACAAGTTAGACGTTACATTGAAGAAGCTGGGATTCCCTACACTTACATTTGCTGCAACTCCATAGCTGCCTGGCCTTACCATGATAACACTCACCCTGCTGATGTTCCTCCACCATTGGATCGGCTCCAAATCTACGGTGATGGAACAGTTAAAGGTGCACCCTAACGGCTATATATTCTGTTGATTTTATTTTTGTCAAGGAATATGATTCGAATGATTAATATGTACTTATAATTCACAGCATATTTTGTTGCAGGTTCTGATATCGGAAAATTCACAATAAAATCAATTGATGATAATCGAACACTCAACAAAACTGTTCATTTTAGACCTCCAAGCAATCTGCTAAGCACTAATGAGCTTGCCACTTTATGGGAAGAGAAGCTTGGATACAAGCTGCCCAGAGTCACCATCACAGAAGATGATCTACTTGCTGCTGCTAGAGGTTGGTTTTAAATATAACTGCCAGTGTTGTTTTCTGGGATAAACTTGTTTTTAAAGATATCATTTTAAGAGCAAAACCAGAGTCAAATATCCATTTATCAAGCATGTCCCGGTTGTTTTCACAGCCAGTTTTCATGAATGCAGAGATGCGGATTCCACAGAGCATAGTTGCTGCCATTACTCACGACATTTTCATAAACAGCTGCCAAATAAACTACAGCATGGATCAGCCAAATGATGTTGACGTGTGCTCGCTCTATCCAGAGTTGCCATTTAGAACCGTTGATGAATGTTTCAATGATTTTGCCGTAAAGATGATCAGCAATCCGAAACTCGTTAACAAGCCAGCGAACAAGAATGGCACCATGATGCCAAATCCTAAACCAGAAGCTTTATTTATTACAGCATGATATTCGGGAGAACATATCCCTTTCATTCTCGTGTTTTTATGTTTGCGACGGAAAATCTATTGATATATTCTTCCTACCTAGGATAGGGAGATGCTATCAAATCTAGCAAAACCTGTTTCTAGCAGAATTTTGTTTGTATGTTATGAGGGTGCGGTGCTGCGTTAGCAATATACTGCATTTTTCTATAACTATTTGGCTTTCTAAACAGTTCAGTCTACGAAAAAGTTGTGAACCTTCACATGGGCATACATCAAATTGTTTATAAAGAAAAGTCATGTCCCTGTCGTCTGCAAATAACGTGACACGCAACCCCAGCACTTGCTGATGAGAAAAACATTTCTAATAGACTTCTGGCATTAATATGACGGACACTGGGTAACAAATTGGTTTCATGCAAACACTAAAGATGTCAAGCAGCAGCTGATATTACAGATTAATCAAACAAAACACACTCTTGTGCTTAATGCTCCAAAATCGACTTCTAAATTTGACAGTAGAGTAAATTAAAGACTAGACTTCAGGTCTTAAAAGAATGCCTGATGGCTAGTCTTTGGCTGTTTTGTATAATAAACTTCCATAGTTGGGTGATCTCATTTTCTGACGTCCCTAAAGAGGAAAGCAGATTTTCTTTTTTTTACTTGCTTCTCGCAGTATAGGTCAAAGGTGCCATCAATATGATGCGGATTCTCAAACTATCACTAGTAAAGGTAACATGCAAATCTTGCCCATGAAATCAAAGTACTAAACAGTATTTACATTACAACTTAGAAGAGTATTTCAAGCATCCACTGCCAAAAGAAAATATACACAGAAATAAGTTCTTAAATGTTTAGTGGGTATATGTGGCACGGCAAATACTTTTCAGCATCTTGCACCAATAAAAACAAACTATTTACATTTTTTTCATGGAAAAAAAAAAAGGAAAGGAAAGGTGCTGGCAACCGTGTTCTACATGTCCTAATGCATAATTATGTTAATTTGAACAAGCAGAACGCACAGAAGTAAAAGTTCTGGTCAGCTGTAAAAAGAACTTCCCTGCTAAAGCTGTTATACCTTATCTGCACACTCCAATTCATCATCCATATTACAAAACGCTGGAAGCTAAACATCATATACAGATAAGCGCTCCTCAACAGAGACACGACAAATTGGACATTTTTTACACCTCTCACAGCAGGTGCTGCAATGCATTTAATAATCAATCAGCATTACAGTAAGGGAGGGGAAAAGAAAAATGAACTTCATATTTTAGCAGACATCAAGATAGAAACCATACCTGCAAAGGATACGATGTCTACAGGGGAGCAGAACCACACTGATCTCTCCCTCAAAGCACACCCTGCATAAAACTTTTTCCTGAACAGTACAACAAAATAACATTTAGATATCTCACTAAACAGACAACATACTAATGCAACTTCAAGTAACAGACCATCTCAAGCAAACTCCCATAATTTACAGACAGCAGACACCAGGATCTTTGGCAATGCATAAAGCTTTTTCATACTTTATTTCGGACAATTATAGTGTTTGATACACAGATGCTCCTTTGAAGATCTACGCTTGAGAAATATTCATTGGAGATCTAAATTCCAAAATATTATGTGCACTAGGATGTATTTCTGTTTAATAACTAATTGGAGCTTGGCACTAAAATTTCGAATGATGCAGATGTTTTTTTCATGTATGTATAATGTTTTGACAGTATTATTGCAATTATTGTAATCCAACAAGTATAATGCAATTGACAAACTGGAGACAGAATTTCATGTTCCAGATTAAAATAACTTTCATTTAGATAATCAATTTCAGTTAAACCAGAAGGAATTCTGTTTAGGAAAACAAAAGTTTTCAAAACAGGGTGCTTAAATTGATGCATTTAACATTGCCATCACCTTCAGCATAACATCCATGTTCTGAATAACTATATGAAATGCTTCGGTGAGATTAATTTATAAACATAAACCACATATTCTTCTCTATATTAGTCTCAAATTACAAGAATTCACATACCTGCATGCACTAAGGAACAGTACATGTTTCTTTCAGGCTCCTCTTCAACTTTTATTTGAGGACTAACTAATGTTCACTAGGATATTATGCCAAAATTCAGAATTACTGCTTTACCCATTTTGAAATCATTTTAGTTCATCAATAAACCTAAAAAATTGACATAGATTTACATATTACAATTTTCAACCCTTGGGTAAAACATGAATTGAACTGATCCACAAGGCAGAACTAAGTAATGGAACTAAGAATGTTCAAAATCATAGAATAAGGGTCCTGCCCTAAAAATGAAAAGAGTGATGCTTCCCAAAGAATAGAAATTATAGTATTCCTGTGTTCAGACCATGTCCCTTGATTATGAAACTACAAGTAAAGCATTGGGGTATTACATTTTGAAGTCTTTCAAACTCCTGCTGGCTGTATTTGGTGATTTCTGTCTGCTCACCAAGAGCTGCTTGAAGCCTCCATACCTGAAATGTAAGAGAATCATGCAAGAATGCAAAGGTGGACTATAAAGGGTCAAAATCAATGTTTGCATTGGCCAATAAAAATCCATGGTTGGATCCAAGAGTAAACAAAGAGAGAGGGAGAGTATGCTTATATATATAAGTGAAACCTTGTCTTTGCAACAAATAGAATACAAAGAAAAACAATGAGGACTTTATTACCTCCTCAGCAAGATCCTTTTTAGGCATTTTCTTCACTATCTCAGGAGGATAACCACAGAAAGTATTATAACTACACATCAATGAACCAAATGTACAAAGATCAGAAACGAGCACCAATTTGTAACTTTTTATGAATTTTATAAAAACTTAAAAGATTTAATTCAACAGCTAAAGCACCAAAGCAACCCACTGAAATGGAGAGGGAGGGGGAGAGAATATAACACTTGTGGAGAAAATTCAAAAAAGAAAAATTGAGGATGCTTGATCAATTGGGATTTGAGGATATCTGGTGTCAACAAAGACAAGTAAAGCAGTAGTGATGCTACCTGTAAACTTAATTGCACACATACTATTGAATCTAGGTTTACTGAGCTCTTGACTACGATTTAGGGAATGGGTAGGTCAAGGCAATCCACCCAACCCAGAATACCTACAACCATAACTCACTCCGCGCCTGACCTGATCGGGTCAAGTCAAGCAGAGGGCTTTGTCTACTCATTAGGTACCCACCAGGTATCCAACCCGATTCCTAAAAAAAAAATCATTATTTGAAATCACATTAAATCATATCCTAAACAAATAAAGCAATGGGTACAAGTTGGGTGATGAGTCAGGTGGAATCCACATCCACTCCAGCACCCAGCCCTGGTAAAACCAGTTGGGTTTCACCTGCACCTGGTTTGACCCTGGTCAAACTGTGTAAAAACCTGACCCAACAGTTTTGAGTGACACTGGATACCCGAGCGAAGTTGCCATTCCTACTTCTATTGCTTTTTTCCCCCACCATATGCAACTTTCATTTCATGATTCTCCATACTTCTAAACATTAAAAAAATCTAGCAGTTCTCCTAAACAATTTTCATATTGCAGTCCACCATTCAAATTTAAACAGGTTTACAGTTTCCAAGATTGAAATAAGCAAAATACAGTTTCAATGATCTCAATCCTATTCTTATGTCCATATCTTTCTTTGACCTCACCAAAGGATATGTCATCCAACATGACACATGCTCAAAAAAGAAACAAATATTTTAGCAGTTTATGAACCATTATAAAATGTACAGAAATAGATAATATACTAACCTGGCATCACCCATGTGGTACAATCGGGCTTGTTCCTCTTGACTTCCCTCATCAATTGACCACCATCCCAGTAGCCTGTATCAAACAAATTGGGAGAAACAGAAGATTATTCTGTTAGTAATCATACCACATCAAATACTTCCGCTGGCTCAGTGGAATCATGACCTTTCCTAACAGGTTAGGCTTCTGATGGAAAGTTGGTGATCACCTGGAACCATGGTGCAAGAACCCCAAGCAGTCATGAGCTCTTGAGGAAAATGTAAAATATCTTCCAGTGCCAGCTTCACTCCGTAATAAAAGAACAAGCTTCTCTGCCAACTTAGAAGCAGCAAATAATACACCAGCACCTTGAAGCAGGAAAAGCGGAGAGAAAAGAACCAGAAGCGGTATATTTCTAGCACCAGCAGGTGTTCCCTGAATTAAAAAGCCATTATCTATTAATAAGCGAATCCCATCCAGCAGGCATGAATAAAAGTCAATTTATGTAAGTACCTCTAAATGCATACAAAGGAGAACTTGGAAACCAATCAAGGGAATTTTCATGAGATGGCCACCAATATCTTGTAGACCACACATTCTGTCCTGGTGTTGATTCTCCTCTGGAGAAACCATTAAGCCACCATTCCAATCAAGATATCTAATCGTCATTGAAGATGAAGCTTCTCTTGTCCGAGAATTTCTATGGATCACTGGATTAGACCATTTAGTACAGACAAGAAAGGCAAAGCACTCAGCAATGCTGCAGAAAAAAATGTTTAGATTTATCATTTCGTTGTGGCACTAAAACCTTGAACAACATACCTCCAGCTTTATTATGTCTGAACTATGAAGCAGTACAGAAAAACAGCAATCAGAAAGAAAGAATCAATGCAACCTTACCTAAAGTTTATGAACAGGTCCCACCAGCCAAGTGTACCCACATCACCTGCAATATTTTAAGAGAGAACCAGAAACCAGTCATTATTTTGATATAAGCCATTACATGTAATGATTCAGTATAGATAGGATCACCCACATTATACAAAAGGACAAGTTTAGTTCACATTGTGGTCCATGGAAAAGAAAAGTGAAAATCAATTTCCACTATTCAGGACTACTCAGGAATGACCACCCCCCCCCCCCCCACCTCAATAAGTGAGTGTGAAATTATACTAGACCAAGAAAGACATCACAGAATAACTCGAAGAACGTGTGCACTACCTCCAAAGTATCAATCAGAAAATTGAAAATAAGTAATTTAGTTTCTCTCTACAGTGTAGTCACATATTGTAATATAACTGACATTCTGTAGCCCAGCAAATGACCACCACCATTAAAGACCTGAAAAAAAATATGTATTTCACAAGCAATGCAAAATTTTGATTTTTAAGTTATGTTTGAATGTGCTTGTCCATATATTTAGCATTCTTGAAGAACCATAAAATTCATATCATTGAAAGGAACCTTCCACCCTGTCAAGCTACTTAATTCAATTGCAAATTTAAATGAAAAGCGATCCCCAATATAGCAAGAATGGGAACAAATAAGGGATGCCAGTAAGGAAGTGTTGGGATCCAATGAAGGGAGGAACGCATGTCTTATCCACAGCAGAACACAATTTTAATGAAATGTAAAAGCATGTATTTCACGAGAAGTGTAAAATGTTGATTTTAAGATAAGTTTCAAAGGACAACAGCTTGTCTATATGCTCAGCATTCTATACAACCATAAAATTCCAATCATTGTAATGAACCTTCAACCCTATCTAGCAACTTAATTTGGGATGCTAATTTATAATGAATGATGATCCAATGACATTTTCACCTGATAAATTATCTTTTTTCATGAGAGAGAGAGGGAGGGAGAAGAGAAAAAAAAAAACTCCTTGATGGATACACATAACTTTCAGAGCACATAAAAAGGATCCAAGCTAATGGATCATGTATCTTGTTATCACTATAGCATTTTAAGAATAGAGTTTTAGAATCTGAAAATTTATCTAATACAGTCCCACTGCTCCATATCTCTTCCCCAAAAACCTTCAATGCACTAAACATTCAATTCCTCTACAAAGCGTAAATTACCCTAGTGACCCCAACAGCTCCAAATGCCAACTCCAATTCATTAAGCAGTCTTTGCCTGTTCCAGAGGAAGTTAGATTGTGTTTTCTCAGGCAACAGCTTTTAAATAACTAATCACAATTACTTATCGAACAAAAAGAAAGATTTTTTTTTATGTCTAATTACTCCATTCTCATTCCACATAAGCACAATAACAATAATAACCATGTAAGAGAACTTTCAAAAAAAAAATAAAAGAAAATTGAGAAGTGAATAAGACTATCTGAAAAGATGAAATTATAAATGCGGATTCTGGAATTGAAACTAGATAGCTGGGAAAAAAATCCCCAATTAATTTGAATGCACCAATGCAATTGTATTTAAAAATCATGTGAAGTTAAGAAAGATTACCACCCAGCTTTAGAAGGGTAAAGACTGTAGCAGCCACAAAGAAAACCATAGAAATTGCAACCCAGAAGTGCTACAAAAGTAGAATGGAAGTTCATTAATCCTTGAACTAATTCATATACAACCTAAACCATCATATGAATTAAAAACCAACAAGCTTGAAAATGCCAAATTTGTAATAATGGCACCTGGATCTTAGGTAACATTTAAAAAAAAAGCATGATCTTGCAAATGTCATATATGACATTTCTGGATGAAAATAGTGTCTATAGCAAGATACTCATTTTGGAATTATCCAAAACCACGAAATACAAAGACATCTCTCTCTCAGAAACAGCAAATCATAATTTTCAAGATACAGCAAAAATTACAGCCATGAAACTTTATTTACTTTCAACAAATTAATTGAGTCCTTGAGGTATAAACTGTACTGTATAAACGTTTTTGTTAACAATTTCAAATAACTACTCTCTGTTAAGGAAGTTATTATGTTTGTTAACAATTTCAAGCAAGGGTTACATAAATTCATTATATGTTGCTAAATTAGTTCCAAGCCACAGACAAAATACTAGACTATGGCATGCTTTGAACAGCTCCCCAAGTTAGTACAATGACAAACTTACAGGCAATGTTTCCCATATCGCTTCATCACTAATGCTTTCTTCTTCTCCAGGCATAAGAGCCTTACACATTCTGTAGAAGAAATGAAACTCCGTTAAAAATAGTACAGAATACAATAGTAATTACCAATTGGGAAGAAAACTTAGATATGGGAGGAGGAAGGGAGGCTAACTGAAGTGCCATGTGTAATTCGGAAAAACAGTAATGATGTTAATTGCCAGTAGAAAATTGATGGCAAACATATTGTGAACAGAACTTAAATTTAGTTGAAAATTTTGGACGTGATCCTTTATATAACATTTGGTATAATTATCTTTTCATATTCTAAAGAGGTTGAACCCTTCGAAAGAAGATGTATTTAGTGTAAAAAGAACAATTAAGGCAAGCTTAGGGCAAGTTGTGCTCATTTAAGCCATTGGTGTTCTATCTCTCCAATAAGAATTAAGGAAAAGTTATAAGGTGGCCCCTACAGTAAAGTATTTTTTTTCTAACAATGGAAATGACTTAGAACTAGCATGTTAAGGAAGAACAAGCATGTCCTGTTACAAAGGTTCTCTGTGCCAATATGCAGTACGCAAAAATAGTATGTGATGTTAACTGCATATCTGTAAGGTAAATTACTGAGACTGATTAATATGCCAAAGGAAATACCTGAAATTGTCAATTAGAATAATTACTTCAAATGCCAACAATGGAATAAAGACAATCTTCAAGTTTACAGCAGCAATATGATAAACTGCAAGAGAAGCATTAAGAAAGTTTGAAGGTCCAAGCATTTAAATGATTATAAAACGACAAACAGAATAACTAGGAGACTTGAAAAGGATGTTGTCACTTGTTAATCCTCAACAGCATAAGAATAGTAGAAGGGGTTTAGTGTATACCATACACACTTTCGAGATATATACAAAGAAGCAGTTCAAATGCAATAAGCAATGGTGTTGCCACAACTGCATGGCATGGCGCCCACTGTCCAAGAAAGAAAATCTCAACACTTTATATCCACAAATAAGATTGCTTTAAATCTCATGGACACAAAATAAAAGAAGGAAATATTACATGGCGATTACGTGGAACTGATGGAGCAGGTAATGAAAATCTTCCTCGAGCAACAACTACATGGAATGTCCATAGTGGGAAGAAAATTAACCTGAAAATAAAAGCCAATACATATACATTATCCATTTTTCAGGCTTCAACAAGCACAGCATTAAATACTAGGCATCTAAATCACAACATAGTAGGAAGGACTTGAGATACAAGCATGTTTAAGGGGAAAAAAAGGAACCCATAGATAGCCTTATTAAGGGCAGACTGCTAAGAAAAGAAAATTTTCCCATTCCCCAACCCACGGCATTCCATTTCATTGCCTTATATCATAGCACGCATCTTCTCCAACTAAATTTACTACAACTTAACTGAATAAAAGCACAAAATCTGGACATCCAACCATTAAACCTTCTTTAGATTAGCATAGATTTTCTAACGCCTCTTTGTTTCATTGCTTCAACAACTGTTAGCAATTTCAAGTTTTGCACACATTCCAACAGAACCGAGAAACCCCCCTGCCATGATAGAGACTTCCGAGAACAATAGACAATAAAAAAAAAAAAAAGCATCGTATTTTCAAAATCACGAGACAGTAAAGAGAAAGAAAGGCCCCTTGTAAATAATACAAAATAAAACCACAGAAGATGATATATCCTCATCAGTTGGAGATTTTCTATGTTAATAACCATGATGGATGCCACAGTCGGACTCGGAGTCATAAAATACATCAATTCGAAAAATAGCAATTTACCCCAAATGGTTGGATACACCACTGGTAAGAACAAAGCTGAATGCTTCTGTTGTTGTTCTTTTTATTTTTTATGGAGAAAAAAAAAGACTTGGGAAATTCAACTTCCCACAAAACTATACCATGTAAGCAATTCAAGTATGCATTCTCCAAAGAAACTTGTGAAATTCGTAGAATCTACAGTACCAATTACAGAAAAATCTTCAATTCGAAAATCCATACATCAATTCATGCACAAAACTGATAAGAAGAAGAAGAAAACAGACCACCAAGAGTAGGAGACGACGTGATCAAGCTTGAGGACGAGAAAGAGAGTGAAAGAGAAGAGAAGACAGTGTGCCGCTAGTGCCTGTACTGATTTCAATACTCTTCTCCAGTTCATCTTCTTCGCTCTCTCTCTTTCTGGTTTTTCTTTTTTGTGTTTGTGGGCTGCGGAATTGAATTCCTTTTTTTAGTTATATTATTATTATAAAGCGAGAAGGTTTCCTTCGGGTTTCAATGGGGCGATATTGAAGAACACCAATACCTCTCCCTTTTTCTTTTTATTTTATTATTCCCTCTCCCTTTTCTGTCTCTCTTTGTTTTCACGGCAAAGTAACGCTAGCATAATAGTTATCGGACTGACCGGGTTGATCCGGTTAAGAAATTAAATTTCTACAAAATCAATATGAAAAAATTAAAATAAATATTAAAAATTTTAATATTTTATATAAAAAAATTAAAAAACAATCTATATAAATATAAACTACACGTGCTATATAAATAATAAAGTTTAAAAGATTTTTTTAAAAAAATTTTATATTACATTAAAAAACATAATTTTTTTCTTATAAACATAAAATATATATACTAAAAGACTTCAAATCTCACATTAAAAAATAAATAATTTTTTTCTTATGAATATAGAGTATATATATTAAAGGACTTCAAATCTCATATTGAAAAAATAAAATATTCTTCTAGTATTTATATAGTGAACTTTGAAAAAAGTTAATAACCAACTAAAAAATATAAAAAAAAAAATATCTAGTTAGGAGAAAAAATACATTTGAAAAAAAAAGGTCTCAACCGGGTTTTGTCGGGTCAACCAGGTTTTTGCTCATCCTAGTCTTTTACCTTACCTGAACTAGTTTAGCCACAAGGTCAACCGGGTCCCTGTCGATCTATCGGACCCATTCAGGTTTAATAACTATGGCTAGCATTGTCCCTCTTTGTTTTAGAATATTTTTTAATTTTTTATTAATTTTGATTTAAAATTTTGAAATTTGTTGGTAAAGAAGATAAGATAACTTATTCCCCCTTACATTTATCATATATTTTTTAAGTTAACATGTTCTTACAAAGGAAAAAAAATTAATTGATTAGAGATTAATATGATGTAATCTAGTTAATTTGAAAAGTCCAAAAATAATATGTATAACTAGAAAAAAAAAGTAGTTTGAGTAAAGAAAATTCAATACATCTTTTTTTATATAAATTTTGAGACAACATAATATTGGATTAACCCAGGTTGAACCAAGTTAACATCTAAAATATATGTTACAAGTCATGATATCGTAATAACCTCATAGAAAATAAATCAAAAAATATATTGAAACCAAGATTTAATTATCTCAGTGTTAAAAAATATAATTGAAAATGATCAATTAAAAAAGGAAATAGAAAAACCTAAGTTAACTTTATTTAACTTATCGAACTTAAATCTTGAGACTAAAATAACTCAATAGAAGTAAATCAAAATAAATTATGAAACTCAATTCATAATCAATAGAAAATTGAAAAAAAATAATTAAAAAAACTCAAGTCAACCTAATTTAACACGCTAAAACCTTGACTTGAATCATGAGAATGAAATAATCTCATAGAAAGTAAATCCAAACAAATTATAAATCTTAATTTTCAATCAACTTAAATGGTGAAGAATAAAACTAAAAAAATAAGTCAATTACAAAAACAGACCTAGAAAAACTTGAGTCAACCGAGTTAATCCGCAAAACTCTTAACTTGAGTTATGAGACTGAAATAACCTCATAGAAAATAACTTCAATCCTCAATAAATCTAATATGAAAAGACAAAAACAAAAAACAAAAACAAAAACAAGAAAAACAAAGTTCTATTATAATGAAAAGGAGAACAATGATTTCCCATCCCCAATTAGTCTATAATAATAATTAACATAAACTAATTCATGTGGAGAAAATATTATCTTGCCAACACTGTCTATACTTTCATAAATTATTGTGGATTGTTAACGGTCAAAATTTTCAATTTGATCCTCGAATTGTTTTGGCACAATATAGCCCTTTTGAACCCAAATTAGCACCCAATTTATTATTTTTTTTTTGGAAGGAAAGGTTTGATTAAAAATCAAAGGACCAAAGTGAAAATGATGGGTAAAATAGGTGATGGCTTTGAATTTTATACAAAAAAATTAATTTCATCCCCCATCTTTTTAGGTTTATAAGTTTCGGTCTTTTCAGTTGTTCAAAATTAAATTTTGATACAAAAATTTATTTTTCTTTTTTTTTTCAATCCTTTTTTTTTTGTTAAAGGAGAAAGATAAGACACCAAATTCTAGCTTAGAGAAAAAAAAACCATCGTTGATGATGATTCTAACCACAAAAAAGGTTGAAATTGGTGTCAATAGGTTCCATTTTATAAAGATACTTTTACCTAGGTGTTTTTTTCCTTCTCCTTGCCCGAGGAGATAGATCTAATCGCTAGAATGTTTTTTGGTTTAGGTTGATTTCAATTTTTAAGCTGTTTTTGGGTTTTTTAGATTATGAATATGTTTATAAAGGTGCTTTGAGTGTTTTCTAGATGTTTTGGATAAAAAAATGAGTTGAGAAATAGTTTTTTTGTTGTCGCCGATGACAGGTTATCTGCCTTTTTTTCTTAAAAAAAGGGTTGGGCTAGGGTGGAAGGCCCATGCATATAGGTTGTTGTTTTTTAAGTGACTAGGCCCACGTGTCAGGGCTTCTTTTGGTTTTTATTTTTGCTATTTTATATTTGGGTTAAAAAATTGAAAAACAATTGTTGAACCTAATTGAGTTCATGAGTCAGGTCATAGTTTTAACAGGTTAATTTGCAATATCCAGACTATTATTTGTTTTTCTTTTTTATAGTTTAATGCTTTTACTGCCCCTCAATTTAAAGAAAAAAAATACAATCTCATCATTTGTTATCACTAATATACTTTTACTATCTCAACACCGTGTTCCTATCACGATTTTTTTACTTCTAAAATAAATATTTGATGCAAAAAATTATTGAATCTGATGGCGTGCATGATTTGTTTCACAAGTTTATTTTGTTGCCTCGAATTCACTTAGTTTTTTTTAAGTAAATGCTATTGTTTATCGATTTTGTCTTTCAATATTGAGTTAATTCAGGATTAAGCTCTCCAAATTATTTTTTTCAAGATTATTCCCATGAATTTCACAGGTCAACTCATGTTAACATAGGTAGGTTAAATGTTTTTTCATCCCAATATTAAATAAAAAAATATTTAATTCATGATTAAAATCTATTTTTTTAGAAGACATGTCACCAATATCTATATTTTTTTCAGTTTTAAATTTTTTTGCTTTGACTAGAATGTTAGTAATATCTATGAATGTTTGGAAAGAGTTAATTACTACTTAGGTGCCCGCGCTACGCCGCGGGCTCACCTTTTATTTTCATAAAAAATATCATAAAAAATTATAATACAAATAATAATATTTTTTCAATATTAATAATAATATTTTTTCAAATTTATTAATTATTTTATTAATTATAATAAAAATAATAATATTTATAACACAAATGATAATATTTTTAATATTAATACTATTAATTATAATAAAAATAATAATATTTAGAACACAAATGATAATATTTTCATATTAATACTTTTAATTATAATAAAAATAATAATATTTAGAACACAAATAATACTATTTTTCATATTAATACTTTTAATTATAATAATAATAATAATATTTAAAATACAAATAATTATATTTAGAAACCTAACACCCAAGAACTTTGAGTCCTGATTCAAGACCCATTAAGCTGGGGTCTTGATAATAGACTCAAGACAATCGAATTTTAACGCAGCACCCTAGTGGATTGGGTCTAGATGAAGGACCCAATAGTTTGGGCCTAACGCAAGACCCATTGCCCTTGGGTCCTGACGTAGGACCCATTCGACTTGGGTTTTAAGGCACGATCCAAGAGCCAAGCGAATTGGTTCCTGGCGTAGGAGCCAAGCGAATTGGTTCCTGGCGTAGGACCCAAGATAATTGGGTCCTGATACAGGACTTATTTGAAGGGTAAAAATAGAAATTATTTTTTTTATTATCATTAATAAATTTGAAATAAAATATTATTACCACCAAAGAAAAACCATATAGTTGTTTTGAAGGATAAAATTATTATTATTATTATTATTATTATTATTAGTAGTAGTAGTAGTAGTAGTATTTGTGCTATAAATATTATTATTTATATTATAATTGAAGGTATTAATATTAAAAATAGTATTATTTGTGTTATAAATATTAATATTTCTATTATAGTTCAAAGTATTATTATTTGTGGTAAAAATATTATTATTTTTATTATCATTGAAGGTATTAATATTAAAAACAATATTATTTGTGGTATAAATATTATTATTTAACTTGGCTACCCTAATGTTTATATTTTTTAATCTTTAAAAAACAATTATGGTTTTTCTTCGAAAGTAATAATAGTTTTTTTAAATTTATTAATGATAATGATGATGATGATGATGATAGTAATAATGTAAACACCCAAAAGAATATATATATATATATATATATATATATATATATATAATTGATTACTCAATTTTGGCTGCCGATTTCTTGATCGGCAGCGACGCAGTTTTTGTTTTTTTAAAAAAAATTAATTAACTTAAGGAGCTGGGAGGGAGGGGTAAAACCGGTTTTGGATAGACCAAAACAAGGATAAGAACACATTTAAACCAACCCCAAACAACCCACCTCATTTAATGGGGAGTATAAATACAAGGAGGAGAGAGAGGATGACCCTTCCTCTTCCCAAAGTTGTCTTCAGCAGCTGCATGTCACTCTTCCCTTCCTCTTTCCCAACAAAAACCTAAACCAAACCAGTAGAGAGTGCTTTGTGAACGTGTGAGGGAGAGATGGGACCTTGAGAGAAGATTAGACAACTGCCTAGAGGAAAAGGAAAGGGAGGCTAGAAAACATGAGAGGAAAATGAAGGAGTAGAGCCAGCAGTAGAAGAGTAAGAATACTATCAAACCTTCCTCAAACTTAGTTAACTTCGAAAGGTATGGGTCATGAAACTCCCTTCCTCTTCTCCTTAAGACCCAAAACCAGAAATGAAAAAGAAGACCCTAAGAAAATTGACCTAAGACCTAAGCTAGTTGTGAAGAAAACTGAAATTAACTAAGAGGATAAGGAAATAGAAACGAAATGAGGCCAAATTCCCAGAACATCTAACAAAGAAAAATGAATAAAATGGAAATAACAAATTATGGTAGAGGGCTGGCCTTAACTATAGGGTTGCCAGCATGCATGTGTGTTTGTTCTGCTAGAATTTATTGAAAGATTAAGTGTTGAAATTGATGGTTTCAATGTGTGTGTCCTGCTGGAAATTGTTGAAAGAGTATATGCTGAAATTGATGGTTTCAATGTGTGTGTGTTCTGCTGGAACTTAGTGACAGTTGATATGCTGGGATTGTTACAGCATGTGAGGTGTGTGTTCATGCCAAAAATGTGCGTTGTCTGCAGCGAATTAACATTCGTTATCGAATTGTGTGTTCAGCATCGAATTAACATTCGCTGTCAAAACTATGTTGGCTGCAGCGAATTAACATTCGCTGTCGAATTGTGTGTTCTGCAGCAAAATTGTGATTCACTGCCGAAGTTGTGTCGGCTACAACGAATTACAATTCGTTGCCAAAACTGAGTTGTCTGCAGTGAAATTGTGATTTGCTGCCGAAACTGTGTCGGTTGCAGCGAATTAGCATTCACTGCCGAAATTGTGTTGTTTGCAGCGAATTAGCATTCGCTGCCGAATCATGTGTTCTGCAGCGAAATTGTGATTCGCTGCCGAAACTGTGTCGTCTGCAGCAAATTGGCACTCGCTGCCGAATTGGGTGTTCAACAGCGAAATTGTGATTCGCTGCCGAAGCTGTGTCAGCTGCAGCGAATTAACATTCGCTGCCAAAACTGAGTTGTCTGCAACGAATTAACATTCGCTGTCGAATTGGGTGTTCAACAGCAAAATTGTGATTCGCTGTCAAAACTGTGTCGGCTGCAGCAAATTAACATTTGCTGACGAAACTGAGTTGTCTGCAGCGAATTAGCATTCGCCGCCGAATCGTGTGTTCTGCAGTGAAATTGTGATTCGCTGTCGAAATTGAGTTGGTTGCAGTGAACCAATTTTCACTGCTGAATTGGCAACCTACAGCGAACCAGTTTTCGCTGACGAATTGGCAACCTGCAGCGAACCAATTTTTGCTGACGAATTGGCTGCCTGCAGAAAACTAGTTTCGTTGCTGAATTTCTACAATAGGCCTCCTAGGCTGAAATGACTTAAATGCTAGTAACAATTTCATGGTATGATGATGTAAATTGTGGGACACTTGAATGTGAACATATGAACTCTTGAAATAAGTGTGGTGACGAATGTGATTCAAAGATACACATGTACTAATTTGTGACCATTGATGTTTTAGGTGGTGCGGTTGGGATTGGACCATCGTCAAGACAAGAACAACCCGCAGGTGGAGTAGGTAGGTGACTTGCACCTTCCCTTTTCATACGTTGAATAATGAAATACTTTATCATGAATGTTACCATATTGTATTAGAACAAATATTAGATTGTCGAACGCTTAAATGTTGACAAATGAATGATTAGCTTCGACTAATGGCATCCGAATGGATGACCGGGACGAATGATTGATTAGCTTCGGCTAATGGCATTCGAATGGATGACCAGGATGAATGAATGATTGGCTAATGGCATCCGAATGGATGACCAGGACGAACGATTGATTAGTTTCGGCTAATGGCAACCGAATGGATGACCAGGACAAACGAATGATTAGCTTCGGCTAATGACATCCGAAGTGAATGACTGGGGTGAATGAATGGTTAACCTCAGCAAACGATACCTTAAGAGGATAGCCGGGTTTAAGATTATGGTTGATTGCAAGAATTGGTGCATCTATATGTACTACAAGTTGTCTATACCAAGTACATGAAGAAACTATAAATGTCATGCTTCAAACATGGGATAATGTTAATGCTTCATTTAACTGTCAGATCGTTTAATTATCATTATTATTATTAGAAGTAATTGCATTTTCTTAAATGTTTTATACTGCAGCAGGGATGTCACACCAACGAGATGTCTAGGAAACTCGATACACTAGAACCTATTTTTGCAAGGAATCATATAGATGCATTCTAAATCACAATGTATTTTTGTATGAATCTATGTACTGAACGTGTAACTTTTATTAGATCCTTTTGTTTAAATTTGTAATGGCTATTAGTAGGATAGGAATGCAAACTCATGTATATATACACATATTTTTAATATGAACTTCTAATCATGCAAACATAATATTATGTGTTTATGTAAGATTCACTTTTAAATAAAATGTTGATTGTATGGATCATATTTTGATGATGTGAGGGATCAGGTTCGCCGATTACTGGCACCATGTGTGTCAAGTATGAAGAAAAAAAAATTATTGTTGTTTTGGGCTTGAAAAGTCGGGTTGTTACAAATAATAATTTTTAATTTTACCTTTCAAATCAAATCCATGGTTGTTTTTCAATATTAATAATAATGTTTTTCAATATTATATGTTTATATAAGATTCACTTTTAAATGAAATGTTGATTGTATGGATCATATTTTGATGATGTGAGGGATCAGGTTCGCCGATTACCGGCACCATGTGTGTCAAGCATGAAGAAAAAAAAATTTACTGCTATTTTGGGCTTGAAAAGCCGGGTTGTTACAAATAATAATTTTTAATTTTACCTTTCAAATCAAATCCATGGTTGTTTTTCAATATTAATAATAATTTTTTTCAAAATTATTAATAATATTAATTATAATTAAAATAATAATATTTATAAGACAAATAATAATATTTTTATTTTAATAATAATAGTAATAATATTTATAACACAAATGATAATATTTTTAATATTAATACTTTTAATTATAATAAAAATAATAATATTTATAATACAAATGATAACATTTTTAATATTAATACTTACAATTATAATCAAAATAATAATAATTACAACACAAATGATAATATTTTTAATATTAATACTTTCAATTATAATAAAAATAATAATATTTATAACACAAATAATACTATTTTTCATATCATTACTTTTAATTATAATAATATTTAAAATACAAATAATTATATTTAGATACATATCATTGAAAGAATGCACAATCAAAGAATATAATGTTGAAGGCTCAAAAGCTTGTATTGGTATAATAATATAAAGTCAACATGACATATTCTTAAAGTCAATTCCTAAACCAATTAAACATTAAAACTTGCATGCACACTCCTTCATTCGATTTATATCTTCATCTATCTCAATTAATTCTCATATGTAATACTCTCATTCTTATAAACCAATAGGAGTTCAAAAGATCAAATATAGAAATTTGTTTTTTTTGGAACAACAAAGAAAATTAAAATAAGAAAACCAACATCCTCCCAATACCCCCACACTTAAAACACATCATTGTCCTCAATGTTAAAATAAAAGAAAAGGAATATAGGAGAATGACAAAAATAAAGTAAAATGCAAAAAATAAAAGATAAAGGAAAAAGAAAGCAAATCTGTTTTTTTTTCTTTTTATGTTGGGTTGCCTCCCAGTAAGTGATTTTGTTTTATGTCATTGGCTCGACATGTTGCATGCTCATTCTTCATATATTGGTTTAGCTAACTCCGCAGAAGCGGTGAGTTCTGTCGTCCAACCTTCATAGAAAGGTTTCAAGTGATGCCCATTGACCTTGAGTACTTTGTTGGTTTCTAAACTTGTATTTTCAACTACACCATAAGGAAAAACATTAGAAACAACAAAGGGTCCAATCCAATGAGAGCGCAACTTTCCAGGAAAAAGTTTCAAACACGAATGATAAAGGACTTTGTCTCCAACATTAAACTCTTTTCTTGTAATCATTCGGTCATAAAGACTCTTAGTCTTTTCTTTGTAAATCCTTGCATTCTCATAAGCATCATTTCGTATTTCTTCCAACGTAATTCCAATCTTTTTGGGCACCAAAAGGATAGGCTCTACCCATTTACTATCTATGATGGGGTAATTGACTTCTGCATCATGGGGGACAGTTTGCAAAGCTTGCAAAGCCAATGTTGATTCATGCACATTTTGGGGAACACATATGTGCCTCTCTATCTCTTCTATCTTGGTAAAATCATAGCCATAGCTCAAAGCTACGCTTAATCCATCCTCACAATCAAAATAAAAAACTTGCTGCACACACTTATCAACTTGGTCATAACATGTGATAAAATAAACATTACTATAAGGATATGTCATTGCATCATGAAAATTAAATTCAATTTTTTCATCTCTTACCTCCATAGACAAACTATCCTTACCACTATCAATTTTTGTATTGGTAGTTTTCAAGAATGGTCTCCCAAATAATATAGGAGTACTGTTTAATGAATCACAAGAATCATGTTCCATATCAAGAATATAAAAGTCGCATGGAATGACCAAACTATCAATCTTGACTAGGACATCTTCTATCATACCAAGTGGGTAAACAAAACTACGATCCGTATTACAATGCTAGTTTTATTCAAAGGCTCAAGACTAAGAGAATCATAAACATGTTTGGGCATAACACTAATGGATGCACCTAAATCGCACAAGGCCCTTTTGAAACTAGCATTACCAATAACACATGGGATAGTAAACACACCTGGGTCTTTTTGCTTCAAAGGCATATTCTTTTGAACAACAGCAGATACAACTTCACCCATACTTACCATTTCATGACCTTTCAGTTTGAATCAAGAATTTGGCATACTTAGGAATTTTCTTGATAGCATCAAGCAAAGGAATGTTGAGTTCTACTTTCTTGAAAACCTCTAAAATCTCCTTTTCTTTGCCCTCTTTCTTTGACCTAGAAGAACTCATAGGAAAGGTTGGAATTGTTTTAAAACATGAATTCATTGAGTGAGGAGTTACCTTCGGAGTGTTGGTCGATGTTTCAGTTTGTGGAGGAGGAGGATGTTCCTTCTTTGTACTCAATTCGGTTACTATCTCTTCTTCTTTCTCCATCTCAATTTGTTTCGACCTTTTCGTTTCAAGTTCATTCTCACTTCGCAGCATGATCGTACTGACATTCTCTATTGGATTCAATGCTTGGGAGGACAATTTTCCATTTTTTTATGCTTCTAATTCCCCCACACTTGAAGCTACTTGCCCCATTTGCTTCTCCAAGTTGTGAATACTTGACCTTGTTTCCTATTGAAAAGACATGACATTTTGTTGTAAGGTCACAGTGTTAGAAGACAAAGTTTTCATTATCTCACGAAGATCATCATTGGATGACAACCCCATAACATTGGAGTTTATGAATGGAGGGGGCTGTCTCGCTTGATAATTCTGTTGGGATTGAAATCCATGAGGAAGGAATAGTCAGCCTTGATTGCCTTGTTGAGGTGGGTTCCCATAGCATAAGTTTGGATGATCTCTCCATCCGGGATTATACGTGTTGGAAAAGGGATCATGTTTACGCTGGGACTGTCCGTTGAATCCTCCATCAATTGCATGAACCTGTTCAATGTAATCTTCTTGCATTGTTGGACACATATCTGAGGTATGAAATTGTAAGGAACATATGCTACAAACTTTCACCTGCTGTATATTTCCTCAAGCCAAAGAACGTACAAGAGAAGTAAGATCATTAACTTTATTTTCAAGGTTAGAAATACTTACCTCATTTACTCGTTTATTTGCGAAGTCTCTTGACACGATCAAAGAGTTGATGTCTTATCCCAAGTGCATGAGTGTCACAGTAATAAATAACCCGGCAAGACCGGGGTCGAACCATAGGGAGGTGAACTATATAAATTATAACAACAACAACAACAACAACAACAACAACAACAACAACAATGATGATGATGATGATTTAAAGAGGACTTTGAGATATAAGATTGTTAAAGAAGATTAAACAATGATAAAAATAAATGTCAAGGTTAGAGGGTTCACTAATAGTATTAGAGATAAGTAAAATATAAACTCTTTATAAATTATCAACATGATCATATTAATCATCTTATTTACATAATACCATACTTATAAATTTTATCAAGCATTCATGATGCTAACTTATGTTGACAACAAATCAAGTTCCTCTCATAATAATGATGTCGGCCGAAAACTATGAAGGATCAAGTATTTGATGTACCAAGTGTTATACAACACAAATCTAGATTAACCATTTAACAAGCAAGGTATTAAGGATTGATAAGATAAAAAAGATAAGACATGTTAATAGCAAATTGTTTAGGATTTAAGCATTGAAGTCCATGTTGAGTTCATATTATACTTATTCTAACACCATTAGTGAAACCTTGTCACCTTGACATAATTAACTTAGCTAGACATAATAAAGAAGAAGAACATAAATAAACAAGATAAGAACATAAACATGATATAAGTTAACTAAGTATAGTAAAGGAAATGAAAAGCATGAACAAGAGATTAATGAAAATAAAACTTAAGCATTACAACAATAAAGAGAGAGCAAGAACATGATCTTGATCTTAGAACCAAGCTTCTTAAATGAATGGCAAATGCCTCCTTTTATAGGCTAAAATTCAAAACTATTCATTTGGTAATTGATTATTGATGTAGTGGCCAACTATTGATTTAGTGGACTTGGTGGACAGCAGCACTCAAGCACTTTGGCTGGATGAAATGACATTGATCCATTCAGAATTTGGCAAAGTGTTCCTCATGAAAGTTGTTGGAAATCATCTTATCTTGTCACCCATAAAATTTCAGAGCATTTGGATCACTAGAGCTCGAGATATGGCTAAAATACTGAGTAGTGCTGTTGGTGGACGTGGTGGATAGACCTCAAGCTCTTGTCTGGACGAAATGTCATTGTTACCATCCAAATTTGAGAAAATCTTCTTCATGAAAGTTGGAAATTGTCTTTTCCTTCCACCCACCAAATTGCACGTCATTTAGCCTTCTAGAACTCCAGATACGGGTAAAATTCTAAGCAGTGTTTGGGCTGGATTACATGACAGATTCTGACTTCTCTTTTGTGGCCAAACTTTGAATTTGAAAACGGCAGATTTGGGTCTTACACTATTCATGAACATTGTAGGCCTATTTCTTAGCTTTCCATCCATATAAAGTAAGCTGAAATCCAAGATCTACAGCTCCAGATATGACCCAATAATTGAATAGTGTTCCAATTTGAATTGAATCGGCATCTCCTTTTTAAGCTTAGCCATTTCTTTGTCCTTTCACTTTCAATAGTTAATCACATCAATCAATCCTTTGAATTGTGAGATATGCCTGTATTTAAAATGAACATTTACCATAAATTAAAGCTATCTTATATTATCAGATCTGTTATTATAAAACATGCTCTAGTTAAGGATTTATTGATAATTCAAGTGCAAAATGATGATATAAAACCTTGATAAAAATGCACTTTTAAGTACTAATCACATCCCCCAACCAGCTTATTACTAGTCCCTAGTAATCAAAATGTTAAAATAGAAAAACAATTTGCAAGTTCCACAAAGCAAGTCATTTATCATTTAACTTTCATTAATCTATCCAAGTAAATAAACTCTCATTAAATTTATATATTTGCTCAATACCTTTAAAACAAAATATTAATAAACCTTTTTTTTATGTGCTCAATTTATAAAAACATAGATGATGGAGCTTTTATTGGAAGAAAACAAGATTTTGTTCTAATGTTTCAGGTTAACTTCCTTGGGTTGGGTTTATTATCTTTTTTTTTTCTTTTTTTATATATATATACATATAACTTAAAACACAATGCTACTTTAACCCATGTAACGAGCTTTCGGCTAATGACTCCCAGACCAGTTGGTCTTAGGGCATTAGGTGTTGAGATACCCCTTTGAGCTTAATAACTCGGTTTGCAGATACTGATACGTAGATAGTGCAATGTTTGATTCCCTTAAGCTTTTCTCCTTAACCCATGTAACAAGCTTTGAGCCAATAGCTCCCAAGTTAGTTGACTTTAGGGTATTAGGTATTAAAACACTCCTTCGGGCTTAATTGCTTAGATTAGGGAGGCTACGAAACCAAACTTATCCATGATTTTTTTATTATATATACTTTTTTTTTGTTTTTTTTTTAAATTACATACTATCCATTTTCCTTAGTTGTTACCTTTAACAAAAGAACATAAATAATTTAATAATCCAATATGCAACCCATAATCATATGTTAAAGTGTGTGAGTGAAAATGAAGGTTTACGAATACTTGTTAAATGAGTATATGAGCAGAGTCAAGTGATAACAATGCGAGAGTTTGTAAACCTGAATATTTCAAGAAGTGTAATAATAGACCTTGTTATGAATGTTTACTAAGATGCGTCTCAAGAGTCAATACTCATTACTCTGCCATCTTAATAACAGTTTTGCAAATAGTTTATGAAAAAGAAAACACATTAGGTTTTTTTTTTTTTTACATATCAACTACTACCCTTTCCCCCCAACCAAAATGAGACATTGTCCTCAATGTCCTAAGGTAGAAAGATAGAGTATAGAAGACATCACCTGAAACAACGAATACTGACAAACCTGAAACACACTTAAACAAATATAAGAAATAACAAAACAAAATAATAAGATATTAATAAAACCAAAAGACACAAGGTTTCACAAATGAAGGCTCAAATCCAATCTAAGCTTTTTACGGCTTTTCTCAGTTGACCAATGTATGCGACTCATAGAGGGATCAATGATAGGGATGAAAGATTGTAGTTGGTCAATCAATTGTTCAGCAGTAGCAGCAGAGATTATGATTCGTCGTGCCGAAGATGTTAGAAATTCCTGTTCCACAGCTTGATCAAGAAAAGACAACAATTTATAGTAAAAACCATTAACATTTAACAAACCTATAGGTTTATGGTGAATGTGCAGTTGGGCCCAAGAGGAAATATGAAAGATCTCTTCCAATATCCCAGACCACCTGGTAAGGCAATGAAGGCATCAGCATGTTTAAACATTGTATTCAATCGTTCAGACATTGTGGAGACCTGTAGTTCCTCTCCAATTGTTTTTCCAAGGAGGTCCTTTTTTGCTAAAGCTTTGGGGACGACCCCCAAAACTTGACTGCCTCCTAAAAATACAGTCAATGAATCTTTCTCTCAGCTAATACCTGACTAAGATGATTTGCTGATTCTAAAAACTCTTTTTCTTTCCCAGGACTAGATCCACCGAAAACACAAATATTTCTTATTTGATGACTCGAGGAACCTGCCATTTCTACACACTTCGATATCTGTTGAATGTGTGGGTTGAGTAGAAATAAAGGGAAGGAAGAGAAGATTTTATAGATGAGAAATTGAAAATACAATCATACCACCTATATGTAGGCCAGCTGGAGCCTCTCTCTCTTTATTATTATTTTTTAATTATTTTTTTAATTATTTTTTATTTTTTAAAAAATATGTATGTACAAGCAGTTGTGATTGTGGCTCACATCTTCCCTTGGTTTTACGTCCAAGAACGGCTTAAACGCCCTCTATGGGTCGGGATATGCTTCCCATCCAGTTTTCTTAAAAACTGACAAACAGGATCATTTTTAGTCAGATTCCCAAAACTATATCGAGCATGTTCTTTATGGAATTGTGGCCATAAATCATGAATTGCACGATGCACATCTCCACTAGGGCGCGTCTCAAGAGTCAATAGAAGATTATCTAAAGACTCCTTACTCAGGCCATCCTTAATGAATTGTATTTTATCTTCACGGTTTACAGATATCATTCCTAAAGAACGACATTTTGCATTACAAGTCCATCTAGCACATCTATGACAGACTTTCAATCGTTTTGCACGACGTTTCTTTGCAAAAGTGCTTTTACCTATTCCATACATGTATGAAATGAAAGAATTGGAGGACTCACCTGATAATCGGACCTTTGCTTCAATTAGCCAGCGAATATCTTCAGGAATTCCATGGTTCATTAACAATCGCAATCTTGCACATCTAGCACGGTAAATTTTTGTAATCGCATTCTGAGGCAGAGCAGGAAAATACTTTTTCAATTTTTCAAGAGTGGTGTCCATTTTTTTTTAGATGAGAAGTGGAAAAGAGATGCAAAGAAAGGAGAAACAGCAAAGAATTGCACAAATATATACACAGATATCAGTTATCATGGGAAACTGAAAGAACCGACTTTAAGAGTCACGGAGTACCGTTATCCGCCATTTGACCGGGGTGAGAGAAACTAGCAAAACAAAAGTCACACAAAAAGAAACACAAAAACAATATGAGAAAAAGAATCAATCTTTATATACAGGATCACCCAATTCAATAGAGTCATTTTCAACTGAAAAATTGTCAAAGTAAACTTTCAAACGATGTCCATTTACCTTGAAAACATTACCATTCTTTGGATTCTCGATATCACAGGCCCCATATGGATACACATGTTTCACAATAAAAGGACCACTCCATCTTGATCTTAGTTTTCCAGGAAATAAATGGAGTC
>Ga0325410_1000574_pt1 | contig 38698 bp, 19 predicted proteins | sample PopdelMetagenome_16_FD_206182 | JGI IMG/M metagenome (GOLD analysis project Ga0325410, IMG submission 206182) | Populus deltoides microbial communities from Bellville, Georgia, United States - Xylem-PdIQD-R3 | ecosystem: Host-associated > Plants > Phyllosphere > Stem > Wood/Secondary xylem...
TTGGCCCGATCCAAACTCGGTGAGACAAGTGAAAAAAATAAGAAAAATAACATTTTCATCAACTTGTTGAATGCAAGTATTATTCCTTTTTAAAGTTTTTAGACTTATCATAAGGACTCTGGACTTGTAGAGGGTCATATCTTTGATGGCATTCGTTCAGCCCCAAAACTTCAAACCTGTTGTTCATCCCATAGACAAATTCATCAAGATCAATATCTTGGTCAAACTCCTTGCCATCCCTTCTTCCATGAAATTCTCTTGGTTTACAACCCCAAAATCATCAGCAATATCTTCATCACTGTTGTCTTCGTCTTCAACATCGTTCGTAGTTTTGACATGGTTTCTGATACCTGGATGTAATGAAAATCCAACAACGAAGGTTACAAAAAAAAAATGTTTTTCACTCACCACTCCAAAGTTTAGAAACCGAAGAGAGAAAACTCCAATGCATGCATAATTAGATAATTTAGAAAGACGACATTCTGAACTTGAAAACCATGTAGGATAGACTCATTTTCCCATGCAATAAAGAGACAGGCTCAAAGTTGACCACGGGCTAAAGGCAAACATCCTCTATTTGTAATGCTAACCCAAATTCAGGTAACCCAACTTCATTTGGACCAGTAGAGGACACTCGTGTGTCAGTTCCAGTATAAGAAATTCGGCCGGATGAAACCTCTGACAGAATTCCAAGGAAAAACAAAATGAAACTTCTAACAGAAGCATCAGCTACTTGTGTAAATGTCTATCTATTTTATACCAAAAAATGGTTCTTTCCTACCTCTAAACGCTTTACTTGCTAAAGTGACCTAACTCCAAAATGCGTGGTATGAGGATTTCACTCTTTTTTTTAAATCCCCTTTAAAAGACAAGCCAATGTCAGAGCCAAGAATTCAAACTCGTCACATTTCTTCAGCTAACATGGGTCAAATGGGAAGAACATGTCCAGCCACTCCAGCCCATCAAAGTCCCTAGAAAGATCTGATTCTAGCAAATCTTCAAAGATGAATGCTTTGGAGATGGTGAACAGATGGGCTGCTTTAGCTTGTTTGAGAAACTCATTAACAATAGATGGCAAGCACAACTATTCATCCATCAAAACCAATAGAAGCTTAGAACCTGGTAAGACGAGTTCTTATTTTTATTCCAAAATTTGGTTGGGGGTTGGGGGTTGGTTATGTTTAAGGCCGCATCACTCACCTCCAAAGGCCCCAATTTGTGCTTCAATATTGATTCTATAGACACGAGGAGAAGCTGTGATTGAGCGTAGGAACATTCAATATTGATCTCATTTGAAAGCAGAGCACGTTCATAATTCCCTGTGGTAAGAAAAAAACATCAATACATCTGTTTCACAACTGCTGCCACCAGGAAGAATGTATCATATGATAATTGAGGAAACTCTTGGTAGAGTATGTAGAATAGATGTTGCAATAAGTTGAAAACTCCAATCATGTGCAGTTTTAAACAATTCAATAGCAATAGTGGTTTGTAATTACAAACAAGATATCGCAACAATAATGGAGCAACAGGTGAGGACCAGTAATGGGAGTCATTGTGCTTCTAAGCAGCAATGAACCACAGAAAAGAAAGTACTGTAGTGTGGCAAATGGAAGTGGTCAGTGTGAAGCTGTTTATGGCAATGGAAGTAGTGAAGATGTAGTGCTAACATTGTTTTTGGTAGCTAAAGCATTAAGTGACAATAGACGTGATAAAATGTCAATAGAATGAAATGTCTCTGTATCCCATAAGTACAAAATATAGGAGATTGCTCGCGCTCGCACACATATTAGACAATCAATTACAGGACAGACACACACACACACATATATTAGACAATCAATTACAGGACAGACACACAAGCACATTAGAAAATCAATTACAGGATATCTTGAAAGCACATTTAAAGTTGACATGGTCCATGATGAAATTTTCCAAAAAGCTAAAATAGATCATATGAAAGAAATATCAGTCATGTCAAGACAACTTCAGGAACTTATCAAAGCACTATATACCTGGCATGCATAATAGAAAGCTTGAGGTGCTTTTGGATTCTTGTCACAAACCCACTCTTCACAAACACCAATCCACCAGCCTAAAACACCATAAACCCAAGCAGCACATTAAATAAGTTATCCTAAATGATTTTCTGTTCTAATATATCAAGTTGTTGCAATAACACAAACAACAAAATATTAACTGGATCTTCATAGTTGAAAAAAAAGAATGTTAAGCATGTCTCATGACCTTTTCAACACATTTATGAGAGAGGAAACTGATAGAAACTTCCCACGAGCCAAATAGCTAGCAAGATAAGCCTAGCACTCATCCTGCATCGAACATGCAAACATTCATTAAAAAATGATACTCGGGAATCAGGACAACAACCACATTCCATGTGACTATGCACATTCTATACAATTTTAGGAACTTAATGTGGATGGTGAACAGTTAGCAAGCCTATGAAAGTAACAGTTAGCAAGCCTATGAAAGTAACAGTTAGCATATCCCAACCATTCACATACATATACACATGAAAGCAAGACAATTGCTTACCTGAGCAAACTTTGACTTGTATGTGTTAAGATAGTTGCCATGAATGAAGACAAAAGCGTTTCAAATACCAACAACATCAAGGGAAAAAAATAATTTTGGATGCAAGCCTATGAAATAAAGACATGAAGTTCAACGAATATAACTTCAGAAAATACCTCACCCAAAGGCTTCTTATCTGCAGAGGCTTCAAGATGCTCAAAAATTGTATCATCAAGCTATCCAGTAAGTCAACAGTAACACTTTTACCTAAACTCCTGAGAATTAATGTACTTGGAAGCTGAGAAAATAACAAGATATTAGTTTTCACTTTGGACAACAAGACAAGAAGGTAGAAATTCAATTTGTAACTATCATATATGTGCTGCCCAATATATAATAAAAAAACACATTCAGCACCACATACTCTGCATTATGGAATGAGAATTGCTTTACAGAGTAACATATTGGGACTATATCTTGAATATCGATATGTAACATTGATCTCACAATTAAAACCAATAGAAACAGAAGTAGAGGCCATGACAGCATGATTTTTAAAAACAATTAGTTTGAAGCTATCACCAAATAGCTTAATGGTACAGAGTTTCCAAGTATTTTTGAAACTCTTCAATCTCCACACAAACGACATGAAAAATGCACATTATGCAGACAGGAACAACAGCAAGCATGCACAAAAGCTTATCAGTAGGTTCACAGTAAGGTAAATTTTTTGTCACTAATAGTGTAAAATACACACAAGTGACACCATACATGTCAAGGAATTCTCACACTCAAGGGAGTTCTCAGGAATGATATAGTCATGTATTCAGTTTACTGGACAGCCATCAACCATGCACAGTCAGGAGGTGGTGAAATACTCAAAGGAGGTCTCAGGAATAAAATGGTCATGTATTTAGTATTTTAGTTAACTGGACTACCCACAAATAATATTTTCATTTGTCTGTTCCACAAATGAATACAACTCTATGATGATCAGTTGTGGAATCTGGATCATGATCATACCTCACCATCATTATTTGCCTGACCATCGTCATCAACCACCTCATCCTCATCTTCTAACTCCATTGTAAAGATGCCTTTACAGAGATCATCCCTTAACATTTCATCCTAGCCAATCGCAACCTGTAGGGAAAGCTCTTTAACATTAAGGGTGATGCAAACAATAAGAGCAATTCCAAGAACCAACTTATTACAACCACTTATATCCAATTCTAGAATTGGACAGCATATTCACCACTTCCACGAGCATACTGTTCCCAACAAATTCTCTAATAGCACCGCCCTCCAACATTAGCATATTCTTCAAATGTATCTGCAGCTGTAAAGAGCAAATGAATAATAAGAACAAATACCAACAACAATCATAGACAAGAGGCGTCAGGAATTATTTAAAGGATCCCTTTTCAGGATATATTATCCATAGGATATTGCAGGATGGGTTAACTGTAATTAGAAAGAAGAACTTTAATATATCTTTCAACTACTTAACTAAACATCTATCCAGAGATAGCGTGAGCACATCCAAAGAGGGAAAAATAATCCAAACCACAACAGCTAATTGAACTCACATGACATTTTAGATGATCCGTGTTGAAATCCTTCCTAAAGAACATAGGCCTCGTTTGGACAACTGTTGTAGACAAATTTATGGCTGCCATAGGCACCAAATCAACAATGACTTCTAGACCAGCATGCACACGAGGAAGAACTTGTTCCTTTATTGCCTGAACACATGCATTCCTGAGCATATGTGATTCCATTGGTGGCATAAAATTGTTTATGAGCATATCAAGGCATAGATCAACATATTTTCCATTTGAAGCAGCCTGTAGAATGATAAACCAAGAAAAATATATGATGGTTCCCTCACACTACAGAAATACAATTGCAAATAATTGCAAGACCACATACCACGCATATTACAAGTTCAAGCAATGCACCCATCACATCAGGCACACAGTTCCACATGCTCATTCCAAAAATCATGATTGAAGAAGAGACACATGGTCAACATCCTTTATATAAGAAACTGCCCCAGATAATGCCTTTAGACTTGTCTGCAAAGTGAGCACAAACAATATTATAAAATCATGAATACTTAGTTAACTAAAGTTGGCGTAACATGTAAATGCTAAACTGAGAATTTCATGGATACTAACATTCAAACAACAGTACGAAACTACATAGAGCTTTGATTCAAAGAGAAAAAACTACCAAAAGCAAAGCCACTTTATCAGGAGCAAAACAATCGCTGTGATGCAAAACCCCAGCAAGCTGGTGTTAACTGCTCCTATCACCCTGAGCATGGAGAATTCAGCTTTATATTACTTGCGAGCAAAGATGCAACAAATAATTGGAAAACAATATGCTTGAATGAACAGATGGATTGGCTAGGAACCCTAGCAAGTCTGTGTGAGTAAATTATTATTATTATTATTATTATTATTACTATTATTATTATTATTATTATTAAATGTATAATTTTGGAAACCACTAGCAAGGAAAATTATCTTCCGACGCTTATTGGTGTTCACTGGTTGGTTTTAGGTAAGGTCAGAGTCGATCCCAAAACCAAACCAAGCTTTCATCGGTTCATAAGTTTGAGGACTGGAACCAAACTGTTCTTCAAGAAAGACCAAAATAAAAGCCAAACTGAAAAATATCAGTTTAGTTTGTTTTTATTTAGGGGTTGAGGACTCCTGCTCAAAGAGTGAACAAACAGGGGTGACCAATTTCAAGCAAAACTAAAAGTTACAACTTCAAGTAAATGTAAGAAAAATAAAAAAATAAATGAGCAACCCAAAAAATAGAGACCAGGTGCATAATCAAGTGAAATACAAAATAGGTTCAGCATGCAAGATAAATTCAGACGAGCCTTTCAGTCTCTGACAATTCCACAACCAATTATGAACTCAACACTTCTCTTTCAATCTAACTATTCCATTTCTATCAAATACTATATTACTTAAACAACGGATCCTTAGATCTACCAAACAATGAAGTAACTCTCCAAGAAAAGGAACCCCAAGCCCACCACAGCCCAGAAACAGTTCATGACTACAGGCTCCCCTATATTTTTAAACTCTTCTAATGGCACAGCATTCAAATACCTAGCCATTAGCTCCAAATGACTTGAGCAAACTGAACAGACCAACCCCAGGGGCCAAGTTAGATTGTTTAATCAATCAAAACAAGCCACTCAGCATCCCCACCTATATACATTTCCTATAACAACCTGTATATGAATTCAACTCTACCATTTCTCGCCATAAATGCGTAAAAAATTCAAACACGACCAGTTTAAAAAACTGAGCTTTAAGACAATTTCTCCAAAAAAAAAAACCACTAATAATAAACTATCAAAACCAGAAATGCTGACAAAAGGGCATCTCTAACATGATAAGCTAAATCCCAGTCAGTGAAACTAACAGCTTCCTCAACCTCATCTTGCTCTTCCATTCCTCTATATTCTGTATATTGAGGGGCAAATTCAACACCCACCTGTTAGTCCCACTTAACCTGCAAAAACAAGCCAAAACCATTAAAATAAATACAAAACCCATCGAGAAAAATAAAATAAAATAAAAAGAAACAAGTTGCCATCTTTCGAACCAAAAAACCATCAACAAAAAAATAAAACTTACTAAAGGTTGCTTTTTTTAGCTTGTTATATAGCTGTTTCTTTCCTTGTCGTTCTGGATCAATGGTGGTGGAGCGGCGGCGAGTCGTCGGGGAAACGGCGGCGATGAATTTATGAAGGAGCAGCTGGCTATTCATTGTAAGTTTGTGTTTTGTGTGTTAACTGCTAAAGAATAGAGTAGCAAATTTATGGTAGTGTGAAATAGTTACTGTTTGTTTTTGATTTCGTGTTTTAAAAATAAAATTTGACAAAATTTAAGTTTTTTTTTAAATTAACATTTTTTATATTTTTTTATTATTTTAATAAATTGATGTCAACATTAATTTAAAAAAATAACTTCTATTGCACTACTAAATACTCACATAATTATATTTATGTGATGGGTACATTTTAATTTTTTTATTTAAAATTATTTTTAAATAGTTTTGATATGTTAATATTAAAAATAATTTTTAAAAATAAAAATATTATTTTAATATATTTTAAAATAAAAAATATTTTAAAAAATTATTATTATTATTATCAAACAATTTATAAAGGTTTTTGGAATTTTAAATTTTAAATTATTTTTTTATATTTTTTTATTGTTTTAAATATTTAAAAAAAATTTCAGCCACAAATGTTCTACGTGGAGGTCTTTTATTTGGTATGAAACAGCCTTGTTTCTCTTATTTGTACATTATTATCATTAAAAAAATATTTATCTTTTATTTTACCTTCTAAATTTATAAGTTGATAACACTTATTCATACGCATTAAAAAAACAGTTAATAAGAGCAAAATGATTAAACTATAAGATATTGATATTTAATGTAGTTTTTCTTTTCATTAATTAATAAAACATTAAAACCTCATCTCTGTAATCATTTAAATTGAATTTAATTAAAAATAAATTAATAAAATCTCATATTTAAAATCATTTTAAATATCAAGAATTAAATTCTAAATAGAATTCAAACTCTAAAAAAAATACAAAAATAAATCAAGATCAACTTTCTAATTTATTATACTAAGAAATTAATGTTAAAGCTAACTTCTTCAAAATACTCATATATTCTTTTTCTATAAAGAAAAACATTTAAAGGAATAAAAGGAAGATAATAGAGGTAATGTAATAAATAAAATGATATAAATTATATTTCTTCGTGAATTTTATTTTTTTTATCAATTGAATTGAAATTAAATAATATAATTAAATTCAATTAGAGTGAAGAATTGATTTCAAGCAGCTTACAAAAGATCTAGCACTCTTATTATTTCAATTATTTTAGATGCATGCCTAATTATATTGTGGATTCACATAATGCAACTTTTCTTGGGGTTTTTTGTTATTTTTTTATTTTTTTATTTGATTCTTTAATATTTATTTTATTTAAGATTAACTTTCATAGTTTGTTTCTATTGGCTTAATGTATCACAGGGTTAAAAAAAGCATCTCGTCAAGTCACTCGATTGTGTGAAAAATTGTTTAAATTTTAAGATTTGATGCTTGTTCTTATTATTTTAATTTTTTTTCCTAAATCTTTTATGAAAGTTTCATTATTTTTAGTTTCACTCTTCAATTCAAGTTTATAATGTGTTGTTTTTTTAGTGATTTTAACCCTCATAATTTTTTCATGTATAATGCTTTTGATTTTATAACCCAGGTCACGGTTTAAAAAGTTATCCGTAAATTGGTTTTTTTTGTCTTATTTTTTATATTCATATTTTTTTATTTTTCTTTCTATGCAATTATCATATTTTCATTTAATTTTTACTTTGTTAACAAATAAGATCATTGAGACGTTTTGGGAATATTGTGAAGATATATTTCCATAATATTGGCAAGCATTCGTCTTTTGCATTGAATCGTTGTTTTTTTTTTTACTTTATTTGTTGTCGATATTATTATTTTCTAATAATATTATTAAATTAATCGAGTTTATTAAACTCATTTAAGCCAATTACCTGAATATTATTTTTTTTATTTTTTTAAATACTTACCTCTTTTTGATATTTTTAATGGAAAAAAAGTTAGCACGCGGCGTAACGCCGGCGATCTTCTTAAAAAATCTGCAATTTTTAGTTAAAGGAGGCTCCCCAGACTTTATCATTAAATCATCATTCCTCACTCTCTCATCCTATCAAAATATCTAATTTTTATGCCTAGTTCATAAACTATTACTATTTTTTTTAATCCCGGCTTGCATTAATTTTATGCAAGATCCCACTCTTGTAACCCAATTAATATTAAATCTAAAAATTAAAGAGAGATTATGATGCGCATCTAGAGGAAAAAAAAACCTAGAATCCACAATCAAGAAATAAAATACTTATCCAAGAAAGCTAAATTCATATTAGAAAACCCCAACTCGTTGATTATTTGAATTAAGAACCGAAGGTATATGATTAGAACGTCACAAATATGATCTCCTTGATAAGTTCTGAAAAGTTCAACGAATAATTAAACAAAGTGATCAAATAATTTTTTTATTCAATATGTCTAATATATTTTCACATCAAAAAATAAAAAAGGTATTTATATGATTAACTTAAACAAACATAAAGCCTAATTAATTATAGGTTAAAATTTTAATTCAAATAACTAACTAACTTAAAAGTATGGATGAAATAAAGTACAAAGTCAAAGTCTTGTATAAATAAAAGCTCAATTTGCATAGTAACTTCTAGGCCATATTAGAAAGCCTTTTCGATGTCTAACTGCTACAAAATTTTAATCTTGTTGGAATCAAGGCCCTTAAAATCTTCTAGCAAACTCTTAGCTAAATCTAACAGTCAGATTCAAATTTATGATCATTAATGTCATAATCCAATTTTGGATCCCCAAGATTGTTTTTTATAAAAATACATCTTTCTTTATTCAAAAGATCAAAAAAAAAAAATTCAAAGATTCAAAATCCAAAAATATTTTCAGGACACAAAGATATAAGCTTTTAAGCCGCAGCAAACCAGGATTCCAAAACAATAGCTAAGTTGGGATATTTTGACAAGATGGGATAAAGAAAGACATAAAAGAAAGAAAATTGATGTTGAAATCCAAACTTGACCAAAACTAGAAAAATTATTTAAGTTTAAGGACTTAATCAAATTTTTAACAAGTTTGATTGACTTATTTAAGGACTTAATTGAAGAAAAATTAAGTTTGAAAGTCAATTGGAAAAAAATTAGAAGAACTTAATTAAAGAAAAACCAAGTTTGGAGACCTAATTCGAATCAATTCGCAAAGATTAAAAGATCAGGCACACAATTAAAACTTTGAAAGGCTAAATTGGTGTAATCAAGGGTTCAATTGAAATAAATTTGAAGATTGAAATCTGATTAAGTGTCAAATTAAAGAATTTCAAAACCAAGAACTAAAGTGTAAAAGGCATATAAGTTCGAGGACTGAAATTAATCAAATTAGGGGTCACTTTGAAAGAAATTAAAAGTTTGATTATTGATAGAGGTCAAATTACATAATATGAAAATCAAGGACTAATTTGTAAAAGACGCTTAAATTAAAACATTTAAATTAAGGTTTCTAAGAGTGCAATTGCAAAAATTAAAAAGTTTCATGATTAATTGAGGGCACTATATCCTGAAATTGGAAAGACAGAGACTAAATTGAAATTTCCCAAAATCCTAATTAATAATCCTAATTTTTTGGGTTTAAACATATAATATGTCACTCGTTTTTAATGATGTCATCCCATCCTTGTTTATCATCTTCTTTAGATAACAAAAGCTAGTCGAGATGCCACTTTTAAATGAATGAATGTAGCATCTCTGACCATCTTAGGGTCTTCAACCACTACCACTCGACTGAGAAACGTTTCCTTTACAAAGATTAGCTACTCCCATAAAATATTTACTTCTCATTTGCTTCAATGAGGTTGACAATATCTTGTCCCTAGTCAGCCTCTCCTACGTTGATAGATATAGGTTGATTGGGGATCGATCTTCCAATAAATGAACGAGGAGTTCTAGACCTCCAAATCAGTTAGGGTTTGTTTTTAATGGTAGATATACATCCCCGTAAATGATTCATGTTTGCCTATGACACATTTATATCCTATTTGTCACGATGATCTCGCCAAAAAGCTCATTTAGTCAGTCATAACTGAAGAAAAAAAATCTCATGTTTGGGTAGACTTTGTGGTTGCCTTCTCTTAATAGGTTTGAGCTCATAAAAGGATTAAATTGATGCAAACCTCATGATCACGTGGTCACACAACCCACACGTAAAGACATCAATTTCCGGAAAGCCAAGTAAATCAGGGTTGATAGGAGTGTGACATAAAGATAACTTATACCTAGGCACCAATACTATTAGAAATGAAAAACCCCACCCAACAAATATTGATTCGCGAATGAGAAGTATAAGGATGACACTACAAAGTCAGTTGTTCTTTAATAAGTTATTTTTTAGTTCTTTATAGAACCAAGGAAGGGAGAATATCTCACCAACACACACATAAAGTGTGGCAAATAAGAAGTTTTATTAATCTGAATTGTCTAACTTACATATCTGATTATGCCTTCATTTATATTAACTCTAGACTTAAATAAACCCTAATGGACCCCTCTTAGGTGGACTTACATGAGGCCCACTTACAATTGACCCAAATAAGTAATAATAACCCAAAGAGTTAAGAAAATAATAAAAATAATAAAGATCCAAAAATTATTATCCTAAATATGCTAGAATCAAATTTGTCACCCTTAAAAATTTCCAAATAGACTAGGAAATTTAATATGAAGGTAGAATTAATTATGAAGTCTTCTTTTCTTCTTGTCACTAGGATGAATAAGGAATCCTTGTAAGAAAAGGATTCTGAAATATTTATGAATCTTTGTCACACTTGAAAACTATATCGCAGCCCATTAAAGATAATTGTAGAACTAGGAGTTCCTAAAACAAACTGTCACATTTTTGTAGGAAAAAAATCCTAGCCAAATAGGAAGTCCATAAGTCAAAAGGACACTCCATATAAAATTCATCTACAAGTCCATAGGAAGTCCATAAGTCTATATTTAAATGTCTTCTCTAACATCGATTACCCTGAACTTTTAACCTAAGGTAGGAAAAAATATCAGGAGACTCCATATAAAATTTCAGCCCGATCAATGGTCGGATTAAGAATTATAATTGTTGCCATGAAACTGAACAGTTGTACATTTTACGCCACAATCCGAATCTGATTTTTTTTTATTGCCATGATCGTATCATAAATGAACCAAAATGCACCTTTTATAGGGAGGTTAGATGAGAGGATGAGGAAGAATCTTTCATAAAGCACCCATCTTGTACAAAACCACCATGGTTTTGAAATTTCTGATTTTGGTTTGCTTATAAAAGGGCAAGTGCTCTTGAGCAAAAGAGGGAGGGGACAAGAAAATCATGGAGAGAAAATAAAAAGAAAAACATAGAAGGATCCCTTAGTAAATAGAGAGAAATAATTAAGAAAATCATGTGAAAATTTAAAAGAAGAGGGGAGAAAAGAACATACAAGCTAAGGATTAGAAGTTAAGAAGAAGAGGAAAGAAGCAAATAAAACAAAGAAGGAATCCATATTATCCATACAAGGTATACCTTTAACTTTAATAGGGGGTGGAGCTCAATGGGCACACCCCTCCCACTTTCACTTGGCTTTTAAAAGGATGTTTAAGAATATGGTAGCGGTTGCTTTTTAAAGTGCTTTTTCACTCAAAAATATATCAAAATAATTTTTTTTATTTTATAAAAATTATTTTTAACATCAGCACATCAAAACTGTTATAAATCAATTTTGGGTTTCCTCTAAAATTATCAGTTTCTTTTAAAATTAAAAACAAAAACTTAAAAAAATTGAACGAATAAAGAGCAACAAAAAAGTAAAAAAAACTGACAACTTCGCAAGAGCATGCTGAGAAGGGTTTCAAATGCGTGCAGGAACCAAACTGAGATTTTGGACAAAAATCAAGAACCTAATTATACCCGAGATAGAAAGACAATGCCAATTTAATGTCAAATTAAATTATTATTGCATGAATTTGCCTAAAATTTAAGCTTGAGGACTTAATTAGACTTTTAATAAGTCAATTTGATTAATCATGGGCCTAATTAAAGATTTAATTAAGTTTAAGAATTAATTTGGGCCAACTTAAAAGAATTAGTTAAGTACAAGGACTTAATTAGACTTTTAATGAGTAAAATTAATTTATTAGGGATTTGATTGAGGAAAATAAATTTGAAAGCCTAATTTGGGTTTCATTGAGAAGATTGAATTTTTAAAGGACTAGATTTAATTTTTTTCAAACTCATCTAAGTGAAATCATGGATAAAATTGTAAGAAAATCAAAGTTTGATGATTAATTAAGGGCCAAATTATCATTTTTAAAGTACACATTCTACATTTAAGTAAGTTGGACTTGTTTCTTCACAAAACCTTTCTGCTGGTAGAATTTATAAGTTGTCTTAGAAAACTTATATCTCTCTCATATAAGATCTTTTTATGTTGGAATTTGGTAGGATGATAGGTGGTTAAGTCAGGAATCCAAAAAAATTTAGTTTGTATAAAATGGACTTATCTAACTCAATATATACAAGTCGGAATGGTCGAAGGTCAAAACTAGCAGAATGTAAGACTTGGCTTTGAAGGCAATGATTTTCATCCTCTTTCTTTTTTCTTTTTCTTGTCATATATGTGTATAAAGGTGTGGATTTTAGCTTTTTAATGCTACTGGAATCATTTTATTTCGATCTCTACAACTCAAGTTCTGCATAAAACATCGATTAGATGTCAAATTTGCTAATATTCAACACGAGTTTGAACATGGTCTGAATTTTATCTCAAATTTACTTCTTTTTGAATCTGACATCCAAACATTCCTTATAAATATAAAACAAAGATTGTCAAGGCATATATATATATATATATAACATGAACAAAATAATAGGTAAATATGGGTAAAACTATCAAATAATCTGGTTACATTAGTGCATTTTAGCCCCCGTATGCCAGATAGTGTCCTTTCTAACCTTATCTATCTGAGTGTGCTTTCCAGCCCTCACATATAAGTTAATATGCTTTTAGCCTTATTTATGTTTTTTTTTTCGAGTGCGTTTTCTAGCCCCTGCATACCAGATAATATGCTTTCTAGCCTTATTTATTTCCTTTTGAGTGTGTTTTCTAGCCATCGCATATCAGATAATGCGCTTTCTAGCCCTATCAATTTTCTTTTGATTGCATTTCTAGCCATTGCATACCAAATAGTGCGCTTTCTAGCCCCATCTATTTTTTCCAAATGCGCTTTCTAGCCCTCACATACCAAATAATGCATTTTCTAGCCTTATATATTTCATAATGAGTGTGTTTTATAACCTTTGCATACCAAATAATGTGCTTTCTAACCTTATTTATTTCCTTCTAAGTGAGCTTTCTAGCTCTCACATAACAAATAGTGTGCTTTCTAGCTTTATCTATTTTCTTTTGAGTGCATTTTCTAATTCTTATATACCAGATAGTGCGCTTTCTAGCTCTCATTTTTAACACTTTTGGAAGGATTGCCCATTTCTTGATTTGATAAATCCATAACCTCTTGTATTTTCTTTTTTATAAGCTTATTATCTAAACTCCCTTACGAGACTTTTTATCATAAATATTGTAAAGAGAGGGTAACTATCATAACTCAATTTTAAGTTTTCTAAAAATTATTCTTTTCTTTTAAAATTAAAAAAACAAAATAATAAAGAGCAATAAAAATGTGAAAAAGACTAGTAAGTTGGCAAGAGCAAGATAAAAAGGGTTATGAATATATGGAGGAACCAAATTGAGATTTTGAATAAAAATCAGGAATCCAATTATACTTAAGATTGAAAAACAATGCAGATTTAAGGTCAAATTAAATTATTATTGGATGAATTTGCATAAAATTTAAGTCTGAAAACTTAATTAGACTTTAATAGGCCAATTTGATTTAATCATGGGCCTAATTAAAATGTTTAATTAAGTTTCAGAATTAATTTGCATCAAATTAAAAGAATTAATTAAGTGCAAGCACTTACTTAGACTTTTAATGGGTCAAATTAATTTTATTAGCGATTTAATTGGGAAAAATTAAGTTTGGAAGCCTAATTCGAGTTTAATTGAGAAGATTAGATTTTTAGTAGACCAAATTTAATTTTTCCAAACTCATTTGGATGAAATCAGGGATAAAATTGTAAAAAAATTAAAATTTGAGGGTTAATTAAGGGTCAAATTAAAACAATTCAGAACCAATGGTCTTTTTGCAAAAGGTGTGTGAATTCAGAGACCCAACTCAACTAAAAAAATGAAAAAAAAATAAAAAAACCAGAAATTCAAAAGTCAATTAGAGACGAGATCAAAAATATCCAAGATCAATAACAAAGATGAAAGAGATATTAAACTTAGGAGATCAATTTAAAACTTGGCAGGGATGAAATTAAATTGATTTTTAGAATCAAAATTCAATTGAAGACTTAATTGAACAAATCAAAAGATTAAGGGCTGAAATTGAAAAGAGGTTAATGTCCTAATTCAGGTCAAAACCCAAAAAGCACAGTTTCATTTAAATGAAACAATGCCTTTTAGTGTTGTTTTGACCACAACAATGTTGTTTTGGTCAACAAAAGTCACAATAAAATAAAGTGTAAGTCGACATGTCGTCTAGCACTATTTCATCATTTCCTACCTTTATACCATAAAAGTTGCCCATAAAGCCACTTTTGAAGGTCATTTAATGCTTCCTCTCTCCTCCAAACAAGACAAAGAAACACAACATCTCCAAGCTTTGACTTTGGACTACACCCCCGTCTCTTTCTTTATCGGTTTGTCGCCCTACATCTGCTACAATAAACAGCTAAAACCTCTAATCTGACCAGCTTTAATGGTTTGGTTTTGTAGTACTTGGTTGTTGATTTGTTGCCAACAATTGAGATTATTTCCAAGCAAATCAATAGCCACAAACCATGTTTAGGAAACATCCCATGTTCTTTTTTTATCCTAGTTTTTGAATTTTATGTTCACGTTATAAACTTTAATTGTTTTTAATGTTTTAGTCATTTGATTTTGAGAAAAAGAAAAAGAGAAAGTTATCGAAAATTAAAGAAAAGAGAGAAAGTCATCAATTGACTATATTTCCGCTACAAAAACAAAATTGGTGTCATTGGATTTTTATTTGTGAGAGGAGTGTCATTTAGGTTTAGTTAAAAAACTTTCATTTAACCAGAAAAAAAAATTGGATCTTAAAAAATGTTTTTGATTGAGTTTAATTTTGGATCATTTGACCATTTTTAAGAGTGTTTTGAGGTCAAAATGAGTTTTTAAAGGTGTATTTTTTAAGGGTTTTTTTGGATAAAACAAATAGTTGAAAATTGAGTTTTTTTTTAATTCAAAACATTGAACCTTGAATTTTTAGGCACTTTTGATGGCTAAAATATTTATCAATAGATAACACACTGTGTATTATGTTTTTTTTTAATATGAAGGATTAAACAAAAACAAATACAAGGATAGAAGGTTAAACATGCGGACTTGGTGTTATAAGCCCCCATGCGCTTATGCTTTTTTGTATGCCAGCCCACCCAGGTCTAGACTCCTAACCTCGTTTTACACAACTCTTTAGTTTTTTTTTAATTTTTAATTAAATTTTATTAAAAAATATTATATATAAATAATTAAAAATATGTTTGGAATTTTATTATGTTAAATATCATATTCAATTTTACTTTTATTTTTAAATTCAATTATAGAATATTTTTGTAATATTAGAAATCATTTTGTTAATTATTATATATGACCCTCATGTTAATTTTTTATATCATGAATATTTTTTATTGTAATTTTTTATATAATTTTCTTATATTAATTATTGTTTTCCTTCAATTGTATACAAAATCTTAAGGTATGATTTCTATTTTTTATTGAAATTTATTTTTTCATATTATGATGAGTTTGTTTTATTTAAAAAACAATGTGCTTTGTAATACTTATTTTTAATTATTAATTTTTTTTACAAAAATAATATTTTAATTGCCTTTGCTTTTAATTTTTAAAAATATGCTACTAATAAAAAAATATTTTGTTAAAAAAAGCGTGTATAAGAAAAGAATAAATTCATTTAATATTTTTTCTTTAGAATTAAATTTGTAACTTTTCCTACAAATATCTATTTTAATTATAAAATAAATAAATAAAATTAAAAGTTAAAAAATTAGCTTGCAACATTGCATGGGCAAAAAACTAATTAAATTACAACACTACAACCAAATGGATTTTTTATGGTGTTTTATTAATTATATGAAGAATGAAACACCTGTAAATGAGTTTATAACAACTTAGTATTATACCTCAGTTGCTAAAACATGATAAAAAAACCATGAGGCAGCAGGTTCGAATCTTATTAACAACATTATTTTCCAACAAATAATATGTGATTTGTTTAATTTTTTTTTAAAATAAAGACTGATGACAATATCAGTCAAGTGAACCTGGTCTCTAAATTCATGTGGGCCTGATATGCTGCTAGAAGTCAAATACTTGACCTGATCTGTTTTATTGTTTTTTTGATACTCCAAAAAAAAATATCAAATTTATTTACTTTTTAGTTTTAACATGATAATTAAATACTATTATAAATTTATATTTAAATTTTAATAATTTTTTTTATTTATTATGTATATGATATAAAAGTACTAATACTAATAATAATTTGATTATGAAAATTCAATTCAAATCTTTTTTTTTAATTCTTAAAATTTTTTAGATATATTTTTAATATGATTTTATCAAATTTATAATGTTTTTAGATTTCAATCATACATAAAATACAGATTATTTTGATAATTTTTAAAAATTTCTTTGATAATCATAAAATGTTTGGTTTTTTAATAAAAATAATGATTCAAGTTAAAAATTATAAGTTTACTAAGATGAACAAGAGATATATTAATAAAAAAAATTATCTTAATTGAAAAATATTTCAAACAACTATACTTTTGGGTTTAATAATACTAACAAACAATGATGCAAATTAAAAACTTGAGATATATTAATATAAAAATTTATGCTAATTGAGGGTTTTTTTTTCTAAACAACTGTATTTTTGGAATAAAAAACAATTCCGTGAAACCCATGTATTTGTTTTTTTCCCTGATCAATTATACAAACTAGTATATAACTAGAGCAAATAACTAAATTTATTCTCGCCACACACGAATGCAGCTTCACGGTAAAAACGAAAGGAGAAATTAAAGGCCGGCGTGCCTTTGCCATTGACTTAGAACTCAAACACTTTGAAAACAAGACAAGGTAGAGCGTGACATGGAAGAAGATAAGAATAAGATTTTTTTATTTTTTATTTTTTATTTTTTTTAAAAGAAAGGTTTGGTGACAAACTGCCTAGGAGGAAGCATCCTGATTCCTCAAGAATCATATGATGCGGCAGTCATCATCGTCGCCCTCAATCCAAAAACACCGTGTCATCAAACTTCACATAGACAGATAAGAAGCATATCACGTGAGGTTGTATCTCATAATTTTATCAGCCTGCTTTCTTAATTCATGAAAACCCGAAAAATAAAAATAAAAAACAGTGATTTTTTTATTTGATTTGGTATAGTTTAAAATTCAAGTTTTGGATTTTGACCGCATCACCGGATTATCTGGGTAAATTGTTTTTAAAAAATTAAAATGATGTCGTTTAATAAAAAAAAAATTAATAAATTATAACCAGGATTTATTTATATATATTTTAAGGTGGTTAAACTTTTTATTATCCATTTAATTTTTATTTTAATTATATTATAATATTATGAAATTGTATAGTTCTACTATTTAAGTTTACATTATTCTCGGGTTAAAAAAAATATTCTGGACACCGTTCTCTAAACAGTTAGGAAGAGGGAGAGGTTTTTTTATTTTTTTAGTATTTGAGAAATAATTAAAGAAGAACGCACGTGTCCGCCATTACTCGGTGGACATGTGGACACTGCACTCCACCGCACACCTTCTCCTTTTGGTAAGGTCAAACTGTTTATAGAAAACGACGGCCCCTCCTTTTGACCTTTTCGACCTTTCCTTTTTTACCCCATCCTCACCTCACCTGTAAGGTCATTTATTGTAGCTCCAAACAAGGCACAGTTTCTCCTTTTAGATTGAAGTTGAACTCAACTGTCGTGTTGCTCCTCAAAATAGAAGCACTTTCTTGAATGTTCTAATAAGAATAGCTTTGTTCTGGGGTAAAATAAAAACTCGTTTGTTTTTATGTTTTTTTCTTATTTTATTTTTATTTTTCAAATTATTTTGAGGTATTAATATTTAATGATAAAATATTTTTTTTCAAAAATAGAAACTTACTTTAATGATAAAATGCATTATGTAAAATCTAATTGGAAGATATATTATTGATGAAAAAATGTACCAGCATAGCATGAAATATGGGGAAAATAAGGGGTAAAACAAAATATAATAAGACAAACAAGAGGTAAAGATAAGTGTTAAGAAATATCTATCCATTTTTAATATTTATATTATTTGATTTCTTTTCGATTTAAAAAAATCAATAATATAAATATTATAGATAATAGTAAATTAAAAAAATTATAAATAAATATTACAGTTTTACTTACGAGTATGATTTTTAAAACTTATCAACCTCACATATCCTATATTTTATTTGTTTTTATATTTGATATTTTATAAATTAAATACTTATTTTTATTTATTTAGGAACGTTTCGATTTAAAGTTCTTGATAGCATGTTTTTTAAAGATTTATTTAATGTAATAAAATTTTTTTGTTTTTTTGCTATAAATTCCTTTATAAATACAAATCTATAAAAATTTACAATATAAACTTTATTGATGTATATCTATAATATCCACAAATAATTAAGCCCCATCTAATATATATAATCCTTTTAAATTAAAAAAAAATAGAATTAATTAAGTGTATAATTTATAAAATATTAAAAGTTTGGTAAAATAAAATCTATAAACACCCTCTGGACAAAGTAGCCACAGATCAAAATCATCGGTTCTAACTCATCCAATACATTTCACGTTATCAGTATTCAATAAATAAACAAATAAATTAATTAAAAACAAACTTCAATAATAATTCTCTAAATCGCAAATATATATATACAAAACCAGAATCCGCCAAACCCCAAAACCAGCAGAGTACACAGGGCATGGACATAGCTGGATTTCTAACAAGACGACGCATAAAACTCCACCCTTTCCAAATTACCTAAACTACCCTTCTCCCTCCCTCCCCTCTTTTCTTCTCCAAAAATTCACAATTCTTTGCCCTCTAATTTCTTGTTTTTGGCATCAATGGAAATGACAAATGTGAAATCTGTTGATCAGGCGGTGGAGGGAATTATGAGAATTCATAGATCTTTACCGACAAGACCAGGGATCGAAGAAGTAGAAGCTTCAAAGACATTGATTCGGAATGTCGACAAAGAAGAACAAGCGAAACTGGAAGCGATTTCGAAGCAGACAAAGAGCCCTGATTTTCCTCAAGAGTTGTTCATGATCTTGCAAGAAATGCAAAAGCAGTTGACGTTCTTTCAAAGCAGAGACCAAAAGAGGGAGGCATTAAAATTGCTTGATCTTGAAAATGTTCATAACCTGTTCGATGAATTTATTCAAAGAGCTTCCAAATGTCTTTCTTCGCCTTCTTCTTCTTCTTCTCCCCCTTCTGTTTCTGGGTTTGACTTTTCTTCGAATTATACGAATGGGGGCAGCAGTTCTTTTAAAGGGAGCGCTGCTGCGGGTTCCTTTTCCATTGATGGATCATCCATGGCTACATCGTCTGGATTGTATTATGCAGAGAAAGAGCCGACGAGGAGTGCTGAATTGTTTACTAGGGATGATAGTTATGTGAAGAAAACGAAATCTTCGTTTTATTCCGATGGTATTGGTGTCTCTTCTACGCCGCATATTGCGGACTCTACTTTAAAAGCTAGTTCAATCAGTTCAAGTAAGCTTTGATTTCTTGTCGTTTTGTGTTCATTCTTTAACGGGTTATGCTTATTTTAGTTTCCAACTAGTAATTGCTAACAGGTAGTTTTGTTTGAATTGCTTTTTTTTTGTGATAATTTCTAGGTGCGTAATGTTTGTGATGTAAAGGTTGATTTTGTATTGCTAATTGTGTAGGTCAAGATGGTGAGAAGTTGAGTCTAATTAAGCTTGCGAGTTTAATTGAAGTTTCTGCTAAAAAAGGAACACGGGAGCTTAATCTCCAAAACAAGTTGATGGATCAAGTAGATTGGCTACCGGATTCGATAGGCAAGCTGTCGAGTTTGGTTACGCTAGACTTGTCTGATAATAGGATTGTGGCGTTGCCAGACACTATTGGAGGTTTGTCATCATTGACGAAGTTGGATTTGCATGCCAATAGAATTGGTGAACTCCCAGGATCTATTGGGGATCTTCTTAGTTTGGTTGTTCTGGATGTGAGGGGTAACCAGTTATCGTCCCTGCCTGCTACTTTTGGCAGATTGGTACGACTTCAGGAGCTTGATCTGAGCTCAAATCGGCTCTCTTCGCTCCCTGATACGATAGGTTCACTTGTTAGTCTGAAAAATTTAAATGTGGAGACCAATGATATTGAAGAAATCCCATATACTATTGGCAAATGTTTGTCACTAAAGGAGCTTCGTGCAGACTATAACAGACTCAAGGCACTGCCAGAAGCTGTTGGAAAGATAGAGACTTTGGAGGTTCTATCTGTTCGGTACAATAACATCAAACAGTTGCCTACAACAATGTCATCTCTATTAAGCTTGAAGGAGCTAGATGTAAGTTTCAATGAGCTTGAGTCAGTGCCTGAGAGCTTGTGTTTTGCTATATCACTCATCAAGATGAATATAGGAAACAATTTTGCTAATATGCAATCCCTACCAAGGTCTATCGGGAACCTTGAGAATCTTGAAGAGCTGGATATTAGCAATAACCAGATACGTGTCCTTCCAGGCTCTTTTAGGATGCTAACACGACTTCGTATCTTACGTGTAGAAGGAAATCCTTTGGAAGTACCACCAAGACATATAGCTGAAAAGGGTGCCCAGGTATGTGTACTCTTGCATTTGGTTGTTACATAGGATCCGATCTCTATGTAAAGGCCTAATTTGCCTACACTATGACTGATTGAAACTCGTCTTCTCTATCTGATCTGTGTTGTCTCAGGCTGTTGTGCAATACATGGCCGAACTTGTTGAAAAGAGGGACATCAAAGCCCAACCTGTAAAGCAGAAAAAGAGTTGGGCTCAAATTTGCTTCTTTTCAAAGTCAAACAAAAGGAAGCGCAATGGCATAGACTATGTGAAAACCTGAATCACCTAACATGAAACACAACATGACCTTTATGTAGGGTAAGTTTGAGAATCATCTTCAGTATCATGTTGAGAGGAGGGGGGCTGTTTGGCTGTGATAAGATTGAGGAGTTACTTCTAAGGCGGGTTTTGATAATTTCACACTGCAAATTGTGCTTTTCTTATTTCATCTTGCATTGATATTGCTGCTGAGTTTAATTAAGTGGCATGCTTACACCATGACTGATTGAAGCTCTTCTTCTCCGTCTTTGCTGAGGTTATAGCGGTTTGCAAAGCAGAAATTCCAGCGCAACAAATTCACACATCAAACAGGGGACTCAGTTCATAAAACATGGTTTTCACTCTTGATCGTCAAATTGCAGATTTTCATTATTGTTTTGTTTCTATTCTTGGCCTTTTCATTTTATTCCATTTGTATCTGATGCCCTTGAACTGTAAGAGGTGTATAATTCAGCTGGCGGATAGGAGGGCGAGGAAAATAACATGTTTTGTATTCTTAATTGTATGAAGTTTGATCTTACCTCTACCACATGTAATAGAATCTTTTTCTATGTTTTAGATTCAGTAGAATTTAAAATTTCTTTTGTCTAATGCTTTTATTGCAGTTCTAGTAAACATTAACATCTGCCGTTCTAGTAAAAGTTAAAATAAATCAACATTTTCTAGCTAGGCCATTTATTCAGGTGCCCGGTGGTTTCTTACTGGGAGTATGGTTATATCAATTTATGCTGTGCGCTGATTTCTAGAGTGCAAATGAAATCATGCATGCCATATTGTGTTTAGTTCTCTCTCGTTCCCCTGATTTTGGTTTTTACTTGATAGGTAGTTGACCTAGCACCGCTTGCATGTGTTTCTTCTACAACAGTCTACTTTGATAATATTTTTTACTTGTATTTTCTGGATTCTTTTACAGATCTTAGACAAAAGAGTTTACTTATATTTCTTTCTTTGGTTTACAATATTTCCAATGTTGTCTAATTTATCTAGAAATTGATTATTGAATAACCGATTAAACTGTAAACATGTTGGAACAGGAACATCTTTATTATTAGCATGCTTACAATGATAGCGTATTTATGTGTTTGGAATTTATTTTAGCCATTGGTTATTGATCATTCTTTTGCCTAGAATTTGTTGATATCATAGTTCTATCTGGATTCAGTCAATCTATTAACTGATAGATGGTGAAAATACTGAGAGAGACGAAAAAGAAAAAGAAAAAGATAAAAGAAAACATTGAAAGACAGTTCTTTGCCTTGGGCTTACGCCAGAATGAGAGCAAACAATATCCGTCTTCAGCTCCTTGCCTGTCTTGTTTACAGATTATCAAAGGGGTTGGAAGTGTGTTCTCCAAGAGAGTCCATCCAGAAGCCACTTTTTATGACCTGTGATTTGCGAGTGAGACAGCTATCTATCCCTTCTTGGGAAGGGAAACATCAGTGGTCTGGTAGGTTCAGGTAGGTGGGAGGCATCACAAGATTTTGTGGCAAAGAAGCTGATAATTTCATGGGCTGAGTACAACTTCACATGATCAGTCTAGGTTAGGGTTGGCAAACTTGAATTTGAAGATCCGTCGAGGTTAGTTAAGTTAGTAGTTTCCAAATGTAAATAATCTAGGTTGCTTTGAAAATTGGTATAGAATCCCAACCTCTGATACCACATCTCCTGAATCTTGGCATTTTGACAGTGGTGACATGTAGATCTTGATGTCTCCAATATGACTTCAGCTCTCACGAGCTATGCTTTGCACTCAGCTTGACATTGCTCTTAACTGCTTTAGTTTACCTTATGTATTCCATACCTTACGTATTCCATACATCATTATATATAAATCATACACAGAAGATGGTGGGTCAGTACCGACTGAATCGTACTATGTTGAGGTGACATCTCTTTAAATCAGAAGGTAGCTTTTTTTAGGGAGAAATAGGAAATCAGCAGTTAGAGGCATTATTAGTGTGATTGGATTCTTTATTAGGTAAATGCCATGCTAATCATTGCTATTATGTGTAACCTGAACAGTGTTGTTTGTATTGGATCATGATAATTATGTAATAGAAACAGACTGTTAGTTTCAGGAAAACAGACTGCTGTTTGTATTGGAGTATGTTGGCACTGATCAGGTAGCAAAACACTCTTTGACTTGGACTTTTCGAAGGGTTTAAAGAACAGCAGCTTGTTTGTTTAATATATATTTATGATTTTTCAGTTTTGGGATCTGGGAAGCCAGGCATAAATAAGCTGGAGATGATGACCGTAGGATCTGGCTTATCTGTCCTCTTTTTGAAAACAAGAAAAACTTCCATGGCTGCATAGTTAAGACCCGGAACTCAAAACCACCCTCTCCTAACAGGAGCTTTATTGTGGATTCGATATTCAAGTGGCATCCACTTATCACGAACACGAAAATTAAGCCCATTTTTCTAGTTTGGTTAAAAACAAACAATCCACATCAAAATTTAAAAAAAAAAATCTGTAAGAACCTAACCTTGGAATTAAATCCACTTGCAATTAAGTCAATCTTGGCTTGGAAGAAGATACAGTGCTATTTGTTAGATTTTTCTGTAGGAATCGTGCTCGGTGTTGTTTACTCAAAATTTCGAAGGCCCCGCCAATTAAGAATAACAATTTTGATTGATTATTAATTTGGCCATACATGGATAAAGCTGTAGGTGTAGAAAATGGCAGAAGATGATACTCAAATTCAGGTTCGATCCAAAACAAAAATCAAGTTAGATGGATCTGTTTCAAGTATTATAACTCTAAGGGAATATGTTATGTAGTTATTCAGTTGGTTATATATAACATTGATTTTATTTATGTAGAATGAATTTTTATTATTATTAACATTCATTTATATTTGATTAATGAATCTAATGTTTAATTAATGAGTCTAGGGTAAGTATAAGGTTCATGAGACAAAAATACTTTGCAAAGAAAATTATAAATTATTGTAATTATAAGATTCTTACTGCATCAAAATATTATTCCTAAATATTCATGGTCAATGTTCTATTAAAACTGAATATTAATTAGAGCTATTGAGATCGGTACATATTATGTTCATTTCTTTATGAAAGAAAGCAGTTGATTTCATAAACTGAGATATGAGGGATTCCTGAAACTAATATGTATGTGCTTGTCAGATGACATGTACATTAAATAGATCTGTAAGAGAATTCCATATGGAAATATCACTTATGTCCATGGAAAGACTCGTGATAATTGTGTAAGTGATCTAAAACTTGAGATCACCAAGTTATCTTATAAAAAAGTATTATGTTTTATCCTGACCACATGTTGTCTTAATCAAGGGTAACATATGAACAAATATTGGGTATAAATGTATTTGAGTAATCAAGAGAGGATTCATCACCCTAGATAAATTAAGAAAAATATTTCATCTGTTCTCAAATAGCATTGATTGTGGAATCCTTAGCCAAATGGAATGGAATGAGTTTTGAAAAGAGTTTCAAAATCTTATTTAAAGAATCAATGACTATAATGTTGAGAATTAAAATGATTTAACAAAGTAGACACACTCCATGTTATAATGTTTAAACCAGAATATTTATGATGAAGGGATAATAATTACAATGAAAAATTAATCACTAAAAGGTTAAGTTAAACTACTATTGACTTTTCTAATATTTGAAAGATCATGACATATTACTATATATTATATTTGATCTTCAAATATAAATTAATCAATCGTTGAATTGATAATACATTAATTTGTTTAATCCTATTTTATTTAAGATTATAATTTATATTTGGGCCAACTTATTAGGGAACCTAATGGGTCACACACATAAGAATCATTGGTCAAAAATTAAAATGAGATGATTAATCAAGTGTGATTTGATTGTAAATTAATTTTAGAAATTGAGAACTAGAATATAATTAATACAAGATATTACAATTCTAGACCTAGAAAAATCAAGTAGGGACTTGATTGATTAATATTATTTAAGAAGAAAGTTGATATTTTGCTATTTATAGAGTTTTTACGGTTCCTTATAAATAGAATGCTATACCTCTTATATCCTAAGAGAAAGGTGAGAAAAATACAATATGTAAACACCTAAAACATAAAAGAAAAGAGTTAGCACTCTAAGGTATAATAATCCCTCTCTACTAAAAGGGTTTAAGAGATTTCTTACGGGTGGTTCGTGTGGATTACTGTTAGAAACCGGATATTTAAACGACTCGTGGTTTGGGACAACCCAGTCTTTAAGCAAATATTCAAAGATGAAAAGAACATCTATTTTTTAGGTAATCTTTACATAAACCCTAAACAACTATAGATTTATTTAACAAAATCCTTGAGACTCCTGAAAAATTTTAAATTTATTGTTTTTGCTACGTATATGTTTTTTAGGAAACTCAACAGGAACATCCTCATTTAACTGAACATCACAACTCCTTTACAATCACTAAATCTGTTGACAATTGATTGAGCTATACAAAGAGAATAATCATCATGTCTTAATCCTTTCAGTCAAAAGACCCGTTTACTTGATAATACAATTGTTGAAACCTAGATAAAGCCCTTGTTTGGTATTGCGTTTCAAACGAGGGTTGACCAAAATTTGAATTTTTTTTGCTTAAAATTATTTTTTTAATGTTTTTGGATTGTTTTGATGTGCTGATATCAAAAATAATTTTTAATATATATATATAATATTATTATTTTGATACATTTTCCAGTGAAAAACACTTTGAAAAGCAACCGCTATTACACTACCAAACATTCCTAACCCTTACGTAAATCTAATTATATTGTACAATATTACGTAGATAGAACAACCAAACATTTGCTCCTAGAAATCTAATGTGGAATTGTATTTCACATGACTAGTTAGGAGTTAGAAGATATAATTTGTCAATAATTAAGAATCAAACTTCAATTCTTACTTATATGAACTAAACTGATACAACCTTTTACTATGGTCTCATTGGCAAAATTATGCAGCCATAAACATATATTGAGGTCCATTATATATTGTACAGAACATGCATCATAAATGAGTAAAACCCCTAAAAACTTGTTATGATGCAAATAAATCCTAGATTATTAACAAATCAAGTTGCCCGAATGGTTTACTGCAAATAAATGGACTAAAATTGATCTAAATTATAGGGTTAAGACAATGTTTTTTTTTAAAACACGAAGAAAATTACCCAAAAAAAATACAGAATTGAAGAACAAGCTGCCAAACTAGAAATGGACTTTGAGGCCTCTAAACCTGCTGCTTTTGGTCCTCATAAACTACATTATCTATATCAAGCATAGTTGAATAAAAAAAACTAACAAAAATATCAAATCACATAAACATCCATTAAGTTTCATTTTTCAAAACTACCAAATCAAAACAATAATCATGCTTAACCAATATGAGGTTCAAAATTGATACTTTAACACTCCATAGGATTAAAATAAAACTCAAGAGCCTTGAACAATGCTTTAGCAAACCAGAAAAATATTAAACACCTTGCTGCTATATTTAGCAGTTTTCAATCAAACTAAATGCAAGCTTAACATACCAAGACACTAATCTTCACATCAATATATTAAAAAAATTGCATTATAAAGTAAACAGAGATTTTGAATCCAACAAGTCTTATGGACTCTACTTTCAAAGTTTACAAAAATATACCTTCCAAGCTTGAAATCTTTAACGAGAGTAGATTTTTGCTGCTGCTTTTCTTTCTTCTTATCTCTAAACCTAACAAGGCCAAACCTTTGAACCTTTTTTGAGCTCTTGAACTCAGTATTGAATCCCTTAAAGCTTAACCAAATTTCTTCCCTTTTTTTATCCTTCATTTTTTGTCAGATTATCTCTCATTTTATAAGTTGATTCAGAGCTTCTAGATGAGTTTGTTAGGGTTCTAACAAACCAAAACTAGGTTGGTTTTATCACAGGATAGATGATTTTGGATTTAGGTGGTTTTGATCAAACGTGGTGGCTAAAGTGAAGTGTTTTAACTCTTTGATCTTGAGAGAAGTGTTTTCAACCTTTAATAAGAACCCTCTAGGAATTTCTAAGTGTGAACACATGAAAAAGATGGATGTTTATGTGTAAATGGGTATCTCAGTCAGGCTAACTAGGTTGACCACTTTCAAGGCTTCGTTAGAGTAATTCTGACATCATCATCATTGAAGGCCACCTGAAGTTGATAGAGAAGGTGCACATCTATTGTTTGGATCCAACCTTGTTCAATTTAAAGGTTTGTAGCTCCACATTACCCGCTTGAAGGTGCCAACTCGATCAGCTCATAATCTGAAAATTGAATGATGGCTGATTTAGGACAAGATGTTGGAGATTTCTATGGGAGAATTGAGATGTAAACATCCAATTTCATGGAAATAGGGTTGTAGAGAGGATGTTTCTCTTCCATTGAAAAAAACCACATGCCATATGATAGTCTAAAACTCCACAACAAGCTTTTGGAAGATGTTAACCTGACTATCATGAACTGCCAAGGAAAAAGATAAACAGAGGCTAAACAACATGTTGTCTGGGTTAAATACCTAGAAATTAGGGTCTTTAATTTGGGATCTGATAGATTTCATTTTATTATTTGTTCTTTTAACTGCACCCTTAATTGTCTCCCAGACTTTTAATTTCATGCAATTTTCTCTGTCAAACTTAATCATCAGCCCTAGAGTTTAATGCCATTTTGATCTTGGTCCTTGGTTTTTGATATGTGCATTTGGACTCTTAATTGACCATCAAACTTTCAATTTTCTTCAATTTGGCCCATGATTTGGTCAATTTCAGCCCTTGAAGTTTTGCGCCTATTGTGATTTGGTCTTTGAATTTGAATTTCTTCAATCAAACCTCTAATTGCCTATCAAACTTTAATTTTTTTTACAATTAAACCCCTGATTTGGCTAATTAAACTTTTCAAAGTCTAATTTCAGTCCCCCAAACTTTAATTTCTTTTAATTAAAATCCAAATTGACTTTAAAAAACTGATTTTCCTTGCAATCAAGTCCTCAATAAAATTGATTAAGCCTTTAAAAATCCTCATTGAGTTCTTACTCATCCAAATTATATTTATTTGCCCTAAATAAAAATATTTTCACCGAATAGGTCTTTTATCAATCAGGATTGGGTCGCCAATTTTGTCAATCTTTTACATACTGGTCCTTCAACTTTTTCACTTGTCATTTTAGTCCTTCATCACCAGCTTGAGCAATCTTCTAGGCTTTCTTCATGTGCATCTGTTTGTAGTTTGTATTTTTATTTATTTATTTTTTCTTGATTTTTTATGGGGTAAAAAATAGGTAACAATATGTACTGTGATTGTTTTCCTAGTAAGTTGTGTTAATGAAATATGAATGTTTAAACAACATATTTTGAAAATGAAGATGGAATGAATACGAGTTGTTGTAGGGTCAGATTAGGGTGCGAAAAAAGGCTGAAATAAACAGCCTAAAAAATAGCATAAAGGAAGTCATTTTAGTAGTCTTATACAAGATAACAAAAAATAGGAGATACAACACTGTAGAGAGGTTATAGATGTAGAAAAGTCAAGGGTTATTTGTTGGTTTATGTGTTTAAGTTAGGGTTATATATTGCATGGAAATGGATGAGTGTGTTTTGAATAGGTGCAAGGTTTGAACTTCTCATGATGTGCATAAACAATGTGAATTTCCTTTAATTGAGTTAAAGATATGGATAGAATAAGAATCGAAAGAAAATTTTTATAATGAATTCCTTAGTTATGATAACTTTGACGCTATTAATGTAAGGAAGACTGCAGAAGTTGGGCAACATTCAGGAAAAGTTGAGCGTTTACAAGTTTCAAAAGGTGCTCGACATTTTATGCCACTTTTAGAATGTTATAAAATTATGTAACTGTAAATTCCTTAAATGTATATTTTTATGTTTATTATTGAAATAAAAAGATATGAAAAGGTAAGTGAAAGTGTCATGGAGATTGTATTAACATTCTTGTATGGATGGCCGGGATCATTAGTACCTTGTGGTTAACCGGATTTGCATGTCATTCTTGTAGATCGCATGTAACACCTTACCTCACTAGCAAGATATTGTTCGTTTTGGGCCTCCCAGTCCACCCAAATTCAGGGCTTCCACCCAGGTCCCCCTCACGGTTTTGTTCTTGGCAGCCACACATGACCCCAAAACGCGTCTTACTAGTCAAGGTGAGCATGCACTTATAAGGCCCTGGCTCTAGTGCTCGCTTCCGATATGTGATCTTACAATCCCCCCACCTTAAGACTAGCCGTCCTTGGCTCTGATACCAAATGTAACACCTCCCCTTACTAGCAAGATATTGTCCGTTTTGGGCCTCCCAGACCACCCAAATCCAGGGCTTCCACCCAGGTCCCCCTCATGGTTTTGTTCTTGGCAGCCACACATGACCCCAAAACGCGTCTTACTAGTCAAGGTGAGCATGCACTTATAAAGCCCTGACTCTGGACGCTCGCTTCCGATGTGGGATCTTACATGGCAAAGCCTAAATAAGTTAATTGTTAGAAGAAAGATTGTATTTTAGTTAGAATAAAGTTTAAGGATAGAATTTTGGAAGTATTATTTAATCCTTAATATTTGTAATTATGATGTGTATTTACAACGATGAATGTTCATTTTAGGATCTTCATAAACTCGACCGGAGTAGTAGTTCTACTTATTTATTTTAATCTTTAACTTTAGGTAATGAATATGTAAATGTAAACTAAAATTACCTATTATGTCATGTAATCAAATTGATAATATTTTGTCATATGAATAAATTCGATAAAGTATAGTTAATCGATAGTTTTTAATTTCATTGTGTATATTTTATGTTTAAATATTATATCCATGTATGTGTTAAATGTAATGTTTGAAAATGATGTGATTTATTAAAGGATAGATGATAATTTGTGTGATGGGAGTAGCCAAGAGGCTATCCTTGAATTATGTCAGTTGATTGTCTATGATAGTTGGACCAAATTATATGTGCTAAATTGAGATGAGATAATTTGTGTTATGGGAGTAGCCATGAGGCTATCCTTGAATTGTGTCGGTTAATTTTCCAAGATAGTTGGACCAAATCATATGTGCTAATTGGACCAAGATAGGTTGAATACTAAGAACGTTACTTTTAAGGGAAACTCTAATAAAGTTTTGGTAGAATTAATGACGACATAAATTGACCCCAATCATGATATTAAAAAGGAATTTAAGGATTACTGAATTAATCTAGATGAAAAAAAATAAATTTACCTCGTTTTTCATATAAGTTAAAGACTCGAAAGCTTTTAAAATTTCAAGTTGTTACAATTAGTAATTAGGATCAATGTAGAATGATTAATACTATATCTTGTACTTGAAATATGGCCTAGCTTGTCTTTGTCTCTTGTACTTCCGGAGACTTTATTTTATATGTCTTCATATGGTGACACATGATTCCCAGGAAGACATATTCATAATTTTAATTTTAATTTGCTTGTTCCAAATTTAAATTTGTCTTTTTTTCCCCTACAAGATGAATGATTAATAATTACTAGATCATTGGTATGTGCTATATTATAGATTGGATCAAAGATTCTTTAACATAAAAAAGCTTAGGTTTTGCTAAAAAATTTCTAGTAGAAAAGAAAATTTTAAACCTTTCGGAAATTGATTTAATGTGATTTGGTTGCCGTGACGAGTCCAAAGACAAACTGGATAACTGGTAAAAACTTAGTTAGACTCAAAATAAATATTTAAGATAAGATTTTTTTAATAAATATTAAGACAACAACATATTGGATCATGATAACTCATAAAAAAAAGTAAAAAAAAATTAAAAAGCTCAAACTCTAATAAATCCAATATTGAAAGATAAAACTGAAAAAAATCAATTAAAAAAATAACTAAAAAAATAACCTGAGTCAACCTGAATTAATATGCTAAACTCGCAAATCGGATCATGAAACTAGTATAACCTAATAGAAAACAAATTGAAACAAATTATGAAGCTTAATTTTTAATCAACACAGTGTTGAGAGATGAAATTGAAAAAAAAATCAATTAAAAAAAGGACACAAAAAACAACTTGAGTTAACTAAGGTTAACTTGCTTTGATCTTGATCTATATTTGTCTCTCGATTTTTCAAGTTTTGTTTTTAGATGTCATTAATGATTTTTTATTGATTTATTAACGCACATAATTTTTAGTTTATATGATTACATGTGTGCATAAAGTTTTTTATTTATTTTATTTTTTGAACTACTAAAATGTATTGAAAAAATCTACATAGATAATTTTTTATAAAAAATAAAATATTTGACCTGCGACGGAGTGCGAGTCACATAGCTATTGGGTCCGGCTTTCAACAAGACCCAGATATTTTCAATTTTATTTTTTTGCCTCTTTAAATTTTTAAAATTTTCTCTTATTTAATTTTTTTCATACGATAAAAAGAAAATAAATTGATGAGATTTTTTTTATATTATACAAAAGTTGGGTGATGATAATTTTTTTTCATTTGAGGTTGCGTTGATTAAATTTTTTCTTTTAGTGTTAGGTCCTGCTGCCCAATAAAACCTAATAGAGTTGGGTTCTACTACCACCAGGATCTATTAGCACTGGGTAGTGTTGGGCTCTATCTCTAGCAAGACCCAATAGAGTTGGGTCCTACCTCTAACATAACCTAATAGTGTTAGACCTACTATCGGCAGGATTTAATAGAGTTGAATTGCTGCTAAATCTAAAACATTTAATATTTTTTATATTTTTTTATATTAAAAAAATTATTATTAACCCTGCCACGAGCAATATACTAATATCATAAAAAAAAAGAAATAGAGACTAAATTATAATTTACACTTAGCTAAATTGCTCATGTATTCTTGCTTCGTTTACTCATACTTTCAGCTTCAAAAACAGGGGCAAAAAATAAAAAATAAAATAGGTGTAACCTTTAACGCTAGGCACCACGAAAAATAGTCAAATCCAAAAGTCATAGTCGCATAGACCGACGAGTTGTCGTTTACACATAAACCTCGAAACGAGCTAAAAAATAAAGGAAAATACCCTCTATGTATAAACCCTAATTGGCAAAATTCTCTCCTTGCAAACGTGCATTCCTTTTATTTTCCTAACCAGGTAGCCCCTCTCCCTCTCCCTCTCTACAATCAACAAAAGCAACAACAGTATTAAGTTTTTTTTGCAATCATGGCAACAAGTAAGTTCCTTTGCTTTCTTTTTCCTAAAAAAGGGTTCATCTTCTGAGCTTTTAGTATCTGAACCCCATTAATTCTGCTTTGTTGTTTTAATGAAATGATGTTTTATTTATGTGTTTTGTGTGCTTTCTTGATGTGGGTTAGGGCTTATGTTCGAGAATTCATGTGAAGTTGGTGTCTTTTCAAAGCTCACTAATGCATATTGTTTGGTTGCTATTGGTGGTTCTGAGAACTTTTATAGGTAATTTCTTTTAAAAGGTTTTTTTTATGTTTTTTTTTTATGTATGGTTAATTAATTAAATATGATAAAAAGCAAGAAAAGAAGTGAAAGAATTTGTTTTTATAATTAGTAATGTGATTCTACTGTTGTTTTGTGCGCAGCGCATTTGAAGCAGAGTTAGGAGATGTTATTCCTGTTGTTAAAACTTCCATTGGAGGTTCTAGAATCATTGGTAGACTTTGTGCAGGTAAAGGGTTTTTTTCTTGTTATGCCAGCCTCCTAATGGTTATTTTTTACTAATGTCTGAAAGAAATTCTGATGTGTTACTGGTTTGGTTTTAATGAGTAGGAAACAAAAATGGAATTCTCTTGCCGCATACTACTACTGATCAAGGTGAGTATTACAGTTTTGAAAATATTTGTTGTTGTGGTTAGGGTAATTGTATAAGCAGCCAAGTTGATAGTTTACTGATTTGTTGTCCTTGTTGTTTCAGAACTTCAACACTTAAGAAACAGTCTACCTGATCAAGTTGTGGTTCAGCGAATTGAAGAGAGATTATCTGCATTGGGAAATGGTGTAGCTTGCAATGACCATGTTGCTCTAACACACACTGATCTTGACAAGGTATTTTGAGCTCTTCCTTTGAATTCATTATCTTCTTATTCGCTCTGAGTACTTTATATTATTGCATATCTTTAGAAGTTTGTTCTTGCTGTCTGCTTGTATTTTTTCTGTAATTACAAGCATTTTCTAAATGTTGATATGCTTGTTCTTCATTATTTTGATCAGGAAACAGAGGAAATGATTGCTGATGTTCTTGGAGTAGAAGTGTTTAGGCAGACTGTTGCTGGTAATGTTCTTGTGGGCAGCTACTGTGCTTTCTCCAACAGAGGTGGATTGGTAAGATTTTTATATGCTTTTCTAATGCTTATTCAGGCAACTAGCTGTTAAATATCTAAATATGCTTATCATGTTTTTAACTGATTACTTTGTGCTGCAGGTGCACCCCCACACATCCATTGAAGACTTGGATGAACTCTCAACCCTCCTTCAGGTGCCTTTAGTGGCTGGAACCATAAACCGTGGCAGTGAAGTGATAGCTGCTGGCTTGACTGTGAATGACTGGGCTGCCTTTTGTGGGGCAGACACTACTGCTACTGAACTTTCTGTTATTGAGAGTGTTTTCAAGTTGCGGGAAGCTCAGCCAAATGCCATAGTGAATGAGATGAGGAACTCTTTGATTGACAGCTATGTATGAACCAGTGATGTTGGCCAACTGTCAAATATATTAATGGTGCTATCTTGCTGTAAAGCTGAATCGCTTGACATTCCAAATTGAAAGTATTCTGATGCTCGAAATCACATGTTTTGTTATTAAAGATCAAGTTTGGTTCAAACAATTTTTCTCCCCACTGGTTTTGGCATGGTGATTCTTGTCTTGTTATGTTTAAAAATACTATTTTTGACCGATGAAACAATCACAATCTCTGTTATTTTATTAAATTTCTTTATAACCATGAAGAACAAAAACTGATACTGAGTTGGCTTACTGTTGTTGATTTTGTATTATCAATATTGCTAAGATCGCTAAGATACATGGCTCAACTCTGTTAAATTGTCCAATTGGGTGCCTATTTTCCCCTTGTATGCTAGCAGTACGCTATATGCTCTAACAAGATTGTGGTCAAATTTGAAGCAGGTCTAAAGCCAATGCCTAACTTTTTCAATGGTAGCTATTAGCTAAGAAGCTTGGATCCGAATGAAGGCGTTTTGATCTTCATGTTCATGTCTGAAACTATATCACGTATAAAGGTGTTACTATGTTCATTTTAGCGATGCTGAGACTTGGATAAAACAAGTGAATTACATTTTCCTGTGAATGTGCTGAGGGGGCTGCAAATGTTCCCATGCAACTAGGCTTTCAGGTTCAGAGCAGGATTTAATGCTTGAGCATATAAATTCTGCATCTTACGAGGGACTGCAGTTTAAGCTGATGAATGATTTAATATTTGAAAGATACCTGATTCAGAGGCCTGGTTAGTTGACGCATGAAAATTTTGACTCCCTCTTTATGTAGTGTTACATTAGCCATGCACCATTTTATCAGCAGCAAAAAATACCTGACTGATGGAATATAATTTACTCAAATTTGTTGTTTCCTGTGCCTATAAATGCAAATGGTTGGGCTGCCAAATCTTATGGGCTTCCTGCCCAATGTATTTCTTACCGTGATATTCATCCTGTTTTTTTGTTTTTTTAACAATGAGAAATTCATCAATGTCGATAAAACAAAAACCCCCTTTACAAAGTTAGGTTGCCTAGATACAACAAAGAACTCAGTTGAAACTTGGAAGGATACCACAACAAAGGGAAAGCTCTTGTAACATTGTTTGATGCCTAAAAACCAGAGACTTGGTGCTAACATTTTCCAGGGGATCAAAACATAGGGAAAGCACGAAGCTCTCCTATCTGTACTGCCCCTGGACAAAATCAAACACGGTATGACATTCAATGGCAAGGAAAATATTTTAGTTTCCACATTCAATGACATGACTGACATGAGGAACAACCCGACACTATAACTAAACATGTCATTTACTCTTTAGAAGTGTCAAGTGGGTTGATTATAAGTGTCAGGACAAATAAGCTTAAGAAAGCATTAAATAATTTTCTCGGACCTTTCAAAAACATGTCACTGCTTTATCCACCTGCTTCTTTCCAATCATATATATATATATATATATATATATATATGATTGTAAGGCACATTTACACATTTTCATCTCATGAAAGCAATGCTAAATCAAGCAAAATTAATTCTTGTGGAAAAAAAAGAATTAAGCAAATAACAAATAAGACTATATTAATAAAATAAAAAACTCATAATTAAACAAGTTTGCAGTAGACATGTCCAACAGTATAATCTTATAAAAGGAGCACAACACTTGGTGGAAAATAAATCCTTGAAGCATATAAATTAAGCAGTAAGCATAATCTAATTCATAAATTACATAACAAGAAGCACTTGTCATCATTTAGTTCTGGCGGTCCAAATATGGAGGGAATGCAGCGAAGGATTGGTCTGTGATGGGAGCGGGAGCATTTAAATCACTAGAGAAATGAGAAAATGGGGTGGCAGCGAATTCGTTAGAGATTGAGGCGGGCACAGGGAGATGAGGAGATGGAGCAGCGGCCATTGATGCTGCTGCTTTATCGGTTGTTGATGATGATGATGAGTTCCTCCTCCTATGCCTTGAGGTCGAACTACACCCTTGTTTATGTTCAGTATTGCTGGAGTTTTGAAGGCGAAGAAAGTACTTCTGGGCATGGCTTGCAACTTGTGAAGGGGTTCTCGTCACTACACAGTTCCTAGAAATGCTTCTCCAATCTCCCTTGCCATATTTCTTTAATCCATTCAGGAACAACCTGTCAATTAATTACAATGTGCCATTCATTGTGAGGTAGAAAGCTTCTACAGGAGAATATAATATTGCCCAAGATTTAATGACACTCTTAATTTCATCGAGTAATTAATAACAAAAGAAGTATATATATTCTTCCAAATGAAACCAAAAGAACAAAAAGAAAAGGTTAAAATTAATGCAATGCATTAATAACATATTTAAATTATTTAACACCACGCCATAACCCCAAATACAATCGGATGCGGAGAAAGGCCTAGAAATTTATAGGCAGCCTAATAATTATCTTTCACTCTGTTAATCACAGAATGTCCTCCATTGATTTTAAAGCTCAAGTTAGGAATTACAAGAAAATCAAAATTGAGGAAAAGATAGAGAAAGCAAATTAAGGATATTATTATTATACATACTTGTGTTCTTCTCCAGTCCATGGAACCCCTTTCTTTCTCTGTTTGGGTTTATCATTACTATTAGACCCTTTTCCTTTGTCACCTCTTGAAGGAGTCCCATAGTCAGGCAATGGGATAAGGCCTGACTCAATCTTCTCTACATCTTCAATCAATATTAGAAAATGATCTTCAGTCTGCTTCAAAGTTTTCTCTGGAATTCTTTCAGAAATGTTTTCAAAAAAATCAGGAGAACCAGGATCGAACTCTGCGATAGCGTTCTCGAACAATTTGTTCTCCTCCAAAGTCCACTTCACTCGCTCTCTATCAGGAGAAGAAGATGATGATGAATTCATTCTTTTTGTTAGAAAGTATGGATTTTAAGAGAAAACTTGTGTGTGTAAGAATGGTAATTCTCCATACTTATATATATGAAACATTTACCTGGCTAGGGTTTCCAGTCATTTCAATTGCATTTGACTGAATGTGTAAAAAATACGGTGTGGTGTGAATTACCAAATTGAGGTGTTCGATTTAGGAAGGTAATAAATTCTTCCAAATCAAATGAAATATACAGGTTCTTCCAAGACGGTGAATGAGTAAATAAGACAATTACAGTCTTGTTCTGGCACTGGAATAGTTTTCTATCTGGGAACTGGCTCATGCATGCATGGGGACGTTTCTTGAGGACCAAGAGTTTTTCTTCCATAAATTTACTCTGAATTTCTCACCAATATATAAAAGGGAAACTACATCCCTCCTCCCTGTAGATTCATTATTATTTAACTTTTGCTCTCATGATTTAAGATTTTTTAACATTACATTTCTTCTTCTTAAAAAGTTTCATTTTTGCTCTATTGTTATTCACGTTAATTTGATATATATGTTATTATCGGTTGGTTACACGTGACATTATTTTATTCATGTAAATACATATTTATTATTAATAAAGACTTAATTTACCTTTAATATTCATATAATATTTGATTAACGAATCTAATATTTGATTTATAAATCTAGATTAAAGATAAAGTTTATGTGGCAAAAATGCTTTGCAAAAGAAAATATAAAGTTATTATAATTATGAGATTTCTAATGCATCAAAATATTGTTCTTAAAATATTCTTGACCGATACTCTTTTAAATACTAGACATTTATTAGAGCCATAGAGACCAATATATATTATGTTCTTTTCTTTATAAAAAGATGTGGTTAGTCTCATAAACTGAGGTATAAAGGATACTTAAAACTAATAATTAGGTGCTTGTCATAAGACATGAACACTGAACTGACCCGCATGAAAATTTCATATGGAGAGATCACCTATGTTTATGGAAAGGCTCACATGATAGTTATGTAAGTGACCCTTACACTTGAGATCACTAAGTTATCTTATATAGATAATGTTATGCTTTAATCATGTTACTTGTTATCTTATTAATCGAGATAACAAAGGAGCAGATATTGGGTATAATATGAAATATATGAAGATATTTAAGTGATCAAGAGATGATTCATCACCCTAGGTGAATAAAAAAAAATATTACACATGCTCTCAAATAATATTGATTAAGAAATCCTTGACCAAAGTAAAATGAAATTTGAAAAGAGTTTCAAATCTTATTCAAATGATCAATGATTATTATGTAGAGAACAAATATAATTTAACATGATTGATATACTTCATGCTTTAATGTTAAATCAGAACATTATTGATGAAAGGATAATAATTACATTAAGAAACCAGTCATTGAAAGGTTAAGTCAAACTATTAATGACTTTTATAATATTTAGAAGATCATGACACGTTACTAGATGATGCACCTGATCTTCAAATATAAATAAATCAATTGTTGAATTGATAATAAATTAAATTGTTTAATTTAATTTAATTTAATTATAATTATAATTTATATTTGAGCCAACATATTAAGAACCTAATGGATCACACACATTAAGAACC
>Ga0325410_1000575_pt1 | contig 38650 bp, 26 predicted proteins | sample PopdelMetagenome_16_FD_206182 | JGI IMG/M metagenome (GOLD analysis project Ga0325410, IMG submission 206182) | Populus deltoides microbial communities from Bellville, Georgia, United States - Xylem-PdIQD-R3 | ecosystem: Host-associated > Plants > Phyllosphere > Stem > Wood/Secondary xylem...
TATATCTTAATTAAATCAAGAAGAACATTATTTATTAAACAATTATTATTCTCAATAATAGTTGTATTTAACTACTATTTTCAATAATAATTTTGTTCAAGTATTATTCTCAACAATAATGATTATATTCAAATATACTATTTCTCTGTTATTTTTCTAGCCGTGTTACTTTCATATAACTTTTATCAAATTATATTAAAATTCTAAAATACCTTATCTAGTGACAACCAAACCTTGCATGTAGACCATTTCTAGCACACACATTTTAGTTTGAAGAAGATCCATTTTTTTAAAAAATAGATTTTTAAATGGCATGAAACCAGATACGACCATGAGGGAGGGCAGGGCAGGGCAGGGCAGGGGAAGGACTGGTCAAAAATGATAATAATTGTGAGAAACAGGGATGGGAAATTTTGAATTGTAGTTAGGTTAGGGTTAGCTCTTGAGATTGCACAAACGCCAACCACCTAGAAGAGGAGGAGGAGGAGAAGAGATAAATGTAGTATCTAGTCTACTTTTGGATGTTTCCTTAACCCCCTTGTCTCTTTGTCTTTTAATGCAACAAAGATAATAGTATCGAATTGTATGGTCATTGGCGTTGAACAAGACAACAAAACCAGGTTTTGGATGCATCCATTGTTTCTTGCTTGCAATTACCGCACTTACCCCACTAGGAAACAAAATCGATAGCATGCATTGTTTGTCTTTGTTAGGGTGTGTTTGGACTTTCATCACCTTTAGGAATATTATATGGACTTACAGTCCTTTAGGTGACCCAGGATTTCCTATCCACCTAACGTTAAGACAAAAAGCCATAAAAGTGGAGGTTTTTAGAAAGAGCGAAAGACAGGCAAGCTTGTAGAGAGAGAACCTAACAGGGGGGGCGGGGGGGGAGAGAGAAAGTAATCGACTAGCTCACCTTCTCAGATATTCCATGCTCCACTGTGGATAGAACGACAACAAATCATAAAACGACAAAAAGCAGCCCTCACGCATTGTCGACAACGTAGCCGTGTACTAGTCTATGATCTCTTAATTGGAACCAATTGACTCTCTTTGTCACAAATTAAAACCACAGAAAAACAGAGAAAGCGAGGTCTTTTATTTCATAGAGAGGTTTTGAGGAGGGAACCTTGGAGTTTTCATGTGGGTTTTTGATCAATTGCAAAACCCAGTAAGGATTTTCATGCTCTTTGTTTTCTTGGCTAGTTTTTTAAGTAGTTCTTTTTCTATGTTTTTTTTACTGTTTTAATTTGGTTCTTTCTCTGTGGAATTTAGCTTAATTGGTCTTTGTTTCTTAATCCCAGTTTAGCTTTCTTTTGAGATTTCTGTACACCTGTTCAATCTCCCTTAGCCGACTACAAATTGATAGTATTTACTTTCATCAAAATCCTCTGTTTGATTGATCCATTGGATTTGTTCTTATCTTCACTTCTCTTGGTTCAATCGGTGAATTCATTTTTTGAAGTTCTATCCGAGGGTAAACAATCATTTCTCATAGTTTGTAATCATGCAAATTTGATTCTTTGCATGAAATCATGTGTCGTATGCTTGCGAATCCTTGATTTCGCTTTTCTTTCTTTGTGAAGTGAATTTCTTAAACCCATCTTTTGTTGTCAATTGTATTCCTCCTTGGCTCCCTAATTACATAGCTGTTGTCGTTGAGTATTTTAGTGGCTCCGTCAATGTATCAAGATGATGGATCATCTTCTGTAACATCATCACCTCTCCAAGTTTTCTCCACGATGCCAGTTTCACCTAGCATGGGATCACCATATCCCTGGGTTAGAGAGCTAAAATCCGAGGAGAGGGGTTTGTATTTGATCCATTTATTGCTCACTTGTGCAAACCACGTTGCCTCTGGTAGCCTTGAAAATGCAGAGATTGCCCTTAGTCAAATCTCCCATCTAGCCTCTCCTGATGGGGATACCATGCAGCGCATCGCTGCTTACTTTGCTGAGGCGCTTGCTCGTAGGATCGTCAAAGCCTGGCCTGGTATTGACAAGGCCCTCAACGCTACTCAGATAACTTTGGTTTCTGAGCAAATCTTGGTTCGCAAACTGTTTTATGATATGTTTCCATTCATGAAAGTCGCTTTTGTGCTGACGAATCAAGCTATAATTGAAGCCATGGAAGGGGAGAAAATGGTTCATGTAATTGATCTTCACGCAGCTGAACCTGCTCAGTGGATTGCGCTCCTTCAAGCTTTTAGCGTGAGGCCTGAGGGACCACCCCATCTCAGAATCACAGGGATTCATCCGCAGAAAGGGGTATTAGATCAAATGGCTCACAAGCTAATTGAAGAAGCAGAAAAGTTGGATATCCCATTTCAGTTTAATCCCATTGTTAGCAAATTAGAGAATCTTGATATTGAAAAATTGCGTGTTAAAACTGGGGAGGCTCTAGCTATCAGTTCAATTCTTCAATTGCATTCTTTTTTGGCCTCTGATGATGAATTGAGGAAGAAATCTCCATCGACATTGAAGAATTCAAATGGAATTAACATGCAAAGAGTCCTTCAAATGAATCAAAGTACATTAGGAGAGCTGCTCGAGAAAGACACGGCTAATGGATATAGCCCAAGTCCTGACTCCGCGTCGTCATCACCACTATCTTCAACTGCTTCAGTGAAGATGGATTGCTTCCTTAACTCCCTGTGGGGTTTGTCACCGAAACTCATGGTGGTAACTGAACAGGATTCTAACCACAATGGATCAACTCTTATGGAGAGGCTACTGGAGGCACTATACACTTATGCCGCATTATTTGATTGTTTGGAATCTACTGTATCTAGAACATCGATGGAGAGGTTGAAGGTGGAGAAGATGCTTTTCGGAGATGAAATAAAGAACATTATAGCATGTGAGGGAGCTGCTAGGAAGGAAAGACATGAAAAACTCGAGAAGTGGATCCAAAGGCTTGATTTGGCTGGGTTTGGAAACGTGTCTTTGAGCTACTACGGTATGCTGCAGGCAAGAAGGTTGTTGCAAGGTTATGGCTGCGATGGGTATAGAATGAAAGAGGAAAATGGAAGTGTAGTAATTTGCTGGCAAGATCGGCCTCTTTTTTCTGTTTCAGCTTGGAGGTGTAGGAAGTAAGAGCCCAAGGTTGATCCGTTGGTAGTGAGAGTTTTTCTTGTTATCCCCCTTTTGTATGGAAGAATTTTGTTCTTCTGCAAATGTATACTGACTGGAATGATTTGAAAGCTCTTTCCATACTCTCAATATTCTCTGTTTTTTCCCTTCTAGTTTGCATCAGTCAAACACAAAATCAAGGCTCAAACTTGTATACTCGATCCATTCCTTGTGTATCTTACCTTCCCTATCAAAATACGAAAGACTGAATGATTTGAAAGCTCTTTCCATACTCTCAATATTCTCTGTTTTTTCCCTTCTAGTTTGCATCAGTCAAACACAAAATCAAGGCTCAAACTTGTATACTCGATCCATTCCTTGTGTATCTTACCTTCCCTATCAAAATACGAAAGACTTCCATGATTCCTAGGCATAAAATGTAACCCATCTCTTCACACTTCACTAACATTTGACGATTAATCTATATATCTGCGTTGGAAGATAGAAAAATGACTTCAATTGGGAGTGCAATTTTCACCCTATTTTTCCAGTCTTTGTTTTGTGTTTTGAATTTATTATGAAAGTAACGATGCTTGCAAGAAATGTACTGTTGCTGTATGAGCAAACTGACGCCACACACTAATTTTCGATTATTGGTGTATGAGCACAAAAAAAAACCTCCCCCTTTTATTTTAAAAAACTGGAGAACTGGTGTACTGAAATCTTCTCGCAAAGACAGACAGAAAGAAAAGGGAGGGGAGTCTACTCGAAAGAAGACAGGTGCTGTCTTACATTCATTGCTTTGTTGATTTGTCAAATGGAAAGTTGGCATGCACTCTTACCAATATACTTCACATCGATGGGATGACAGATGATTATGAGCCGATGAAAGCAGAGAAATTAATACAGCTTTGGAAGTCACTATGGTGGCACTAGCAAGTAGTAATCGATATCATTCGTGTGTGAGGTCGGAGGCGAGGTGTGCGTCCACTTGTTGGGTTAGGAATCGTGCCTTTTGGTTTCTTGACTGTCACTGCTGCGCTGTTTGCACGTTATCACAGGTGTCTTCGAACCATTCCAACTGGGCGTCCATGAACTGATGAAGAAGAGCTGCACCGAGTAATGAAGCAGATATCAAGCTGTCAAATGGGGGGATGAATGTTGTCTTAGAATTGGGAGGCATGTCATGAGAAATCCCGCATTGTAATAGATACTATATAGAAAAAAAAATAGATATAAAGAGAGAAGAAAATTAAAAAATATTTTTTTTAATAGGAGAAGGAATTTTTTTTAGTTTTTCTGAAACAGAATATTAATTGTTTTCATTCTTATTTTTGTATTTATCTCTAAAAAATATCCAGTAATTTTAAGTGGGTGGTGATTACTTAACTATATGTTGGGTGTGCTAATGAGATCATTATTCTTGACATCTGCAATAATTATTTAATAAGAAATATTAAAATTAGTTATAATAAGATAAAATATTATGTAAGAATGGGATTTGTTATTCCTCTCTCTGTCTCTCACGCACACACATCCAAGGATCCAGTCTAATAATATGATAAATCTTGATGTATTTTTATTATTTTTTATATATTAATTATATATTGACCTGGTCTATTAATTATTAAGCATTTTTAAAGTTTTAATAGTCAGAATAGTAAGGTACTATATAGGCAAGGGAGATATAAAAAGCTTATTTAAGATTTTATGTGATGTGTAAATAGATATAATCCTTTTTTGGAAGTCTTTTTAATTTTGATATGTAGATTTTTTTTAAAAAAAGTTTGGTATTTTTTAATAAAATCTTTTAGTGCATCTGATGATTCTTCAAAATTAAAGGTTACTTTTGTCGAATCAGATGTTTTGACTAATTAAAATTCATGATTTTATATATAGTTATGAATTTTTATTATTAATATTGAGTCCATTTCTTAATTAGACATGGAGTTGAGTTTACATATTATTAATATTAAAATACATATTGTACTGAGATATAAAAAAATAGTATATATTTTTTCTTCTTAAATATAGCATAATAAATCCTTTCAATTTTGGCATGTAGAGTTTTTTAAGATAAGATAAATATTTATTGATAAAGTACTCTTAATATATATACACTTTTATTGAATCAAATATATCAACACAGAGATAGTGCTTCTTTATTTTATATATATATATATATATATATATATATATATATATATATGAGGCGTGAGAAAAATAGTATGGCACTAGAGAGAGATTACGGTCTATTGTCAAAGTGAATGGGTGATTTTGCCCTTCATGAAATCAGACAAAAAGACTGGGATTAATTGATTGGGGTAAAAAAGTATTTTCATTTTTTTAAATGATAAAATATTTCATTACCCTGAAAACCAAAAAAATCAAATAATTGATCTTTTAGGGTATTTTTTTTATAATTTCATATTTTTTGACACTGTGAATTTACTAGAATAACCTTAATTTCAAAAATTATTTAAGTTATCTTTCACGTGTTTTTGTATTTTTAGTTAATATATATATATATAGCATGTTGGTTGAGGGGTTGAGGGAAAATTAATATTTTACAATAATTAAAAAATATTAAAAAAATAAACTTGTCGAGCACTTGAGAGAAGCCGTGGTGCTTTGGCAGCGCACGAGCCATCACGCGGCGGTTAAAAATATGTTTTCATTGTGTTATTTGATTTCTCAAAGTGTCATCTTTCTTATTAGGCAATGCGATTTGGATTTTGGTTGTTAGATTGTTGTTAAAGTTATTTTTTTTTCCCTTACCTTATCTTTTTTCTCTTGAGATTCGCCCTTGATATTTAAAATTTCAAAATAGTCCCCACAGTTGGATATATTTGAGTATTAATTTTTATTTTTTGATTGTTTAATTTTTATCCTTAGCTTTTTTATAAATTTTTATTTAATTTTTTTTCAATCTCACCCTTCAATCTAGTTTTTTTTTTTCAAATTTGATCATGGGTTATTCTTTATTTATTTTTCTTGTCTTTTTTTGTAAACTTTCTATTATTTTGAAGTTCATTCTTTAATCAAAATCTTTTATTATTTTGCCCTTTTTTTTCTCATTACACGATGTTAATTTATTTTTTTAGAATATGCCTCATGATTTTTTTTATATAGAGTTATCTCAATCTCATAATCTAAAATATAGGTTCGGCAAGTTAACCAAAATGAGCTCGTATTTTTATCAATTATATTAATATTGAGTCCATTTCTTAATTAGAGATGGAGTTGTATTTGCATATTAATATTGACATTTATATATTTTGTATTGAGATGTAAAAAAAAATAGTAAATGTTTTTGTTTTTAAATATAGCAAAGTCTTCAATTTTGGCATGTAAATTTTTTTTTAAGGTAATATGATATATTTGGTATTTATCAATAAAGTTTTTTTTAAATACTAAATATTCCTTTTATTTTATATATAATAAATTATTTTTAATTTTGCCATATAGAGTTTTTTAAGATGATATTTGATATATATATATATATATATATATAATTCTTAAAATTTAAAAGTATTTTTATTGAATCATATATATATATATACACTCACCAACACAGAGTTCATGCTTCTTAATTTCTATTAATTTAATTATTAGATACAATCACTAAATTAAAAAAACAGCAGCATATTAATGCTTTGCAATTGTATTTATTTATTGGGACTCCAAGTTATGTTTCATCACTCAAGGTAACACTCATGTGGGGTGGTAGAAATTAATTGGAAAGAAAATAAAATTAGTAGTTTGCAATGCTAAGAATATTGAAATCCCAATCTTTCATGTGAAATTATTATTATTTTCTGTAACAATCAGATAAAGCAAACCCTTTTGACATACATGAAAAACGATTATACTGCCATGCATATATCCGATGTGTGTATATTCATATACCACAGTACAGAGCTATCCTCTCTTTTACTCAATTGTCTCAAACAAATTTAGGAGGAATGGTGTAACCTGCAAAAACAAAAAATTGTATTAACTCGATGACAATATAAGAACAATGAATAACGGGGAAAAAAATTATGTAAAATTAATTAAAACTGTGAAATCTAGACAGTACTGATAGACTTACTTCCGCATACAGTTAATCCTGACGGGATAGGAAGGCCACAAGTTCGGGCAACATAGACAGCCTTCTCCATGCTAATCACCTTTTCCACAGCTGGGGTAACAAGCTTGCACAAACAAGGAAGGTCTCCTAACGGGACTTGTTTCACCGCTTGACAGCAAGCGTCGGATGGTGGGACTTTTGGGCCTGGAATTCGAACGAATTGGGTGCATTTGGATATGAGAGGAGGAAGAGTTTCTTGGCATGAGGCTGCCACCTTTTGGTTGCCCAGAATATGGATTCCGACGATCAACAACATTGCCAAGGCCAAAACATGACGATGAGTAGTAGTGGTTGCCATTTCTTTCACAAGGTATGGTATATATGCCACTGACTGCTCGAAGCAAGGGTTGATCTTGAATATTGCTTGTGAGATGTGACATATCTGATCCAAAAGACGGTGTTATATAGATGAAGGGGTTGTGCTCGCTTTAATTACCTCTGTTTTGCAGTTTAAGGTATTAATGCAGGAAACGAAGAAAAAAAGGAATTAAATCTGGGGTAGCTGGGTAGTTTTCCACTTAATATTTAACTATAGATTTTGGAATTAAAGAGATATTTTATATATATAGATATAAAGTTTAATTACTATTATTTTTGGATTAATACCTTTTCCACTTATTATTTTTGGATTTTAATTACTCGTGGAATGCATAAAAGTTAAAAATGTAAACATGAACAAAACGTTTTTGAATTATTTTGTTTAAACGAGTCTTCTTTTAATATTAATTAATTAGTAGAGGTTGTAAAAATATATAACTAAAAGTTTATGGATTTTTTCATCTAAAAGAATTAATGAAAACGTAAAATAATAACAAAGAATCTCTCTCATACACACAAACACATATATATAAATTCAAGGTTATAATTCAATAATTTGATAATTTTTTTATTTTTATATCTAAATTATTGGTTTTTTTTTTTACTTATTTTAAAGCATTTTTAGACTCTTAATAGTTAAAACAAAGTGATAATAAGGTGCTATATAGGTTAGAATTTATTTACCAAGCTTGTTTTATATTATTTAAGATTAATTTTATGTAATGTATGAAGAAGAAAATAAAGAGAAAACGGGATTGTTTTAATTTTTAGCAATTAGATTAATGTTGAGTCCATTTCTTAATCAGAGATAGAGTTGAATTTGCACATTAATGTTGACATATATTTTTTTTTTATTGAGATGTAAAAAAAATAGTAAATGTTTTTCTTTTTAAATATATATAGTAGAACTCTTCAATTTTGGCATGTAGAATTTTTTTTAAGGTAATATGATCTATTTGGTATTTATCAATAACGTTTTTTAAAATACTAAATATTCCTTTTATTTTATATATAATTAAATTATTTCTAATTTTGGCTAAAATATATTTGATATTTATCCATGAAGTCTTTTCTCGTTAGGAACAAGTTATGATAAAATGCATATTTTTATATTCCGAGATGCGGTGGAATGCCTGCCTCTTGCCAAAATCGGCACCTCTTGCATTATCGGCATTATTAGTTGTTCTGCAAAATCGGTAGTGTTTTTTTAGTATAATTACCAACCTGTCCATAAACAGACGAGGAATGTTGGGAGGCTGGATTTTTTACAAGGTAGTGAATTACCGAAAGCTAGTTCACCCTGGAATAACACTGTTCATTGTAAGAGAAATTAGAATAATATAATGCTGATTTTGCCGTTCCTTTAAAAATTTATTCAACTGGTTGTTGGGGCAGTGTGGTTTTTTTACGAGATTCATTTATTATTATTAAATTAATTAAAAATAACTTAGTATTTTCACTTTTCTAAAGCACAAAAACAAAAAATTAAACTATTATTCACTATTCTGTCGCTTTTCATATTTTTCAACCTGTTTTTTTTTTTTTTTTTGATATAATCAAGTTGAGGAGGAGTAATTTGGTATTTTAATAAATACAAACTATAATTAAAAATTACAAAAGTAGCTAGTACATGCACCATACCCGTCAGCGTGTGGGACATGCCCGGTCTTTTGGCGGCTCGTGCCGCGTCTCCTGGCAATCAAAAATTCCTTCCATCAAAATGTTCTGATTTTCATATTGTCTTCTTCTTGATGGGGCAATGCATGATGTCGATATTAGGACGGTTTGTTACTGATAGCGTTTTTTTTTTCTTTTCTCTCTCCTCTCCTCAAAATTCATGTTGACCATTCCATTTTTTTTTTCTTTTCTCTCTCCTCTCCTCAAAATTCATGTTGACCATTCCATTTCAAAGTTATTCTTTTATTTATTGAGATTTCAACTTTGGCCCTCATTCTTTTGATTTTTAATTTTTGTTCTTGATCTCTTTGTAAAATTTTGATTGTTTTCAATTTCATTCCTCAATCTCAATTTATGATATGTTATTTTTTTTCAATTTGGTCTCTATTTTTTTCTTTTGTTAAATTAATTTTTCTTTTCAATTTCACCCTTTAATCAAATTTTTTTTGTTATTTTCTATTTTAATTTTGATCTTCATTCTTTTAGTTGCTATTTTTATTTTGAATCCTTTTGCATAATAGATTTTTTTTTTCAATTTTATCATTCGATATTTGATTAGTCGGGAATTGAACTTCGTAATTTTTTTAGATAAGGTGCTTCCGGTATAATGACTTGAGCCACGAGTTTAAGAAATTAGTGCAGGTTGACATTAATTTTTTTTTGCTTATTTTCCTTTCCAATTTAGTCATTTGACATTGTTTTTTATATAAAAAAAATACTTTGTGATTTTCTTCATTTTTTTTATATCAGGTTATCCCGATCTGATGATCAGAACCACAGTTTTGAAAAGTTAACCCGAGTTGACTCAACCTTTTAATGGACTTTATTTTTTTTTAATTTTAATCTTTTTCAATTCTGTCCTTTAAAATTTGGTTCTTTTTTAAATTAATCTTCATCATTTTTATCATTTTGACTTTTATTGAGTTATCCCATCAGCATGATTTGGGTTGCAGGGTTTGGTCATCTTACCTAGTTTTGATTTTCTTTTAGGTCTTTTAATTTTTTTAATTTTTTTTCAGTTTTATCTTTCAACATTTGATTTGATAAGAATTTAGCTTTGTGAATTTTTTTTCATGTTTGCTTTTTGTTGGGTTATTATTCTATTTAATTTTGTTTTTTTGTATTTAATCAGTTGAGAATTAAGATACATTATTTTTTTCCTTTAAAAAAGAAGATTTTTTTTTTCTAAGTTATCATGAATACTTTGTTTTATTTGGTCAATTTGTTTTTGTTGTCAATTTTTTTAATCTAATTTAAATAAAATCAACTTATTTATCTTAATTAAGTTTATGATAAGAGTCATAAATTTTCTATTCTTATTTAAAATATACTTGCAGTGTTTAAATATTATTTTTTTACACACAAAAATTAATCTGGATCGCGGTATAGCGTTGGTCCACATAACTAGTGATTTGCTAAATGATATTTTATTTATAAAAAAAAGGTGTTCGATCGATCGGCTCACATCATGGTTAATCAAACCATCCCATCTGGATTTCTATTATTTTAATTATTAGATAAATCACTCGATTAAAAAAACAGCATGTTAATGCTTTGCAATTGTATTTATTGCCACTCATGTGGGGTGGTAGAAATTGGAACGAAAATAAAATTAGTAGTTTGGAATGCTAAGAATTTTGAAATCCCAGTATTTCATGTGAAATTAATTATTATTATTATTATTATTTCTTTTTGTAAGAATCTGATAAAGCAAACCCTTTTGACATACATGAAAAACGATTACACTGTCATGCATATATATGCAGTTGTGTGTATATTAATTCGATTTCATATACCACACAGAGCTATCCTCTCTTCTACTCAATTGTCTCAAACAAAATTGGGAGGAACGGTGTAACCTGCAAAAAAAAAAAAAAATGTATTAACTCTATGACAATACAAGAACAATGAATAATGGGGAAATTAAACAATTATGTAAAATTAATTAAAACTGTGAAATCCAGACAGTAATAGATAGACTTACTTCCACATACAGTTCCTGGTGGGATAGTAAGGCCACAAGTTCTTGCAACAAAGACCGCCTTCTCCATGCTAAACACCTTTTGCGTAGCTGGGGTAACAAGCTTGCACACACAAGGAAGGTCTCCTACTGTGACTTGTTTCACCGCTTGACAACAAGCGTCAGAGGGTAGGACTCTTGGGCCTGGAATTCGAACGAATTGGGAGCATTTGGATACGAGAGAAGAAACAGTTTCGTTGCATGAGGCTGCCACCTTTTGGTTGCCCAGAATATGGACTCCGACGATCAACAACATTGCCAAGGCCAATCCATGACGATGAGTAGTAGTGGTTGCCATTTCTCTCACAGGGTATGGTATATATGCCACTGACTGCTCGAAGCAAGGGTTGATCTTGAATATTGCTTGTGAGTTGTGACATATCTGATCCAAAAGACGGTGTTATATAGATGAAGGGGTTGTGCTCGCTTTAATTACCTCTGTTTTGCAGTTTAAGGTATGAATGCAGGAATCGAAGAAGAAAAGGAATTAAATCTGGGGTAGCTGGGTAGTTTTCCACTTAATATTTAACTATGGATTTTGGAATTAAAGAGATAGAATTTTCTTTCTTAAAAACATGGATCTTGCGTAAAATCTTCCAAGATTATTTTCCAAAACATGGTAGTTTGAGATTTATTTCCAAGTATAATTTTTCTTTTATAGAAGCAAGAGATAATATAAGAAAATAATTAAGGATCTTCTATATTGGCCTTGGCGAAAGGCCGTTCAAGATTAATGTTGAGTCCATTTCCTAATCAGAGATAGAGTTGAATTTGCACATTAATGTTGACATATATTTTTTTTATTGAGATGTAAAAAAAATAGTAAATATTTTTCTTTTTAAATATAGTAGAAGTCTTCAATTTTAGCATGTAGAATTTTTTTTAAGGTACGTAATATGATATATTTGGTATTTATCAATAAAGTTTTTTAAAATACTAAATATTCCTTTTATTTTATATATAATTAAATTATTTCTAATTTTGGTGTGTGTGTGTGTGTGTGTGTGTGTGTGTCTATATATATATATAATACCTTAATGATTTGTGACTTTTTACACCATACAAAGTCAAATAAGAAAATATCTCATTTAGCTTTTTATATAATTTTCTTTTGATGTAACAATAGATTATTAATTATTAATATGATTTAGTTATAAGTGATTATTGTCCATATAAGTGATTATTGTCGATGCTTGGTTTAAACATAGTTTTTAAATCTAATCTGAGATAAGTTTAGGTAAATTAACCTGAAATGATTTATTTTTTTATTTTATAAAATAAAAAAATAAAAAATTTGAATAAAAAAAATTCAATGAATTTTAATATGGTTTTCCTTGGGCAGACCAGGTTGCAAGTCAACCTGGATTTCTAACCAGGTCACACTAAATTAATTTTTCTCTTCCTACTCAGTTGACCAGGTTAGATCAGGTTTTGAAATAGTAGGTTTGAGCTATTGATTTCTCGATTCTTTTGTTTCCAGAGAGAAAAGATGGCTAAAATGTCCCTTCAAGTTAAAGAGTGTAGGATGCAAGTTATGTGGATAGACAGAACGATTGTGCATGACACACATACAAGCATCATGTTCTACTTGTCTTGTCTTGTAACAGTAGAGAATGGAGAAATCTCTTTGAGAGGAGAAACACTCAGTTGCCTATAGAGGGAGCCACCAAGAGAGAACCTTAATCAACCATAGACAAAAAGGCAAAGAGATTGACACAAGGAGAAAAGAGAAACAGAAGGGAGGAATTCTCATCTTTTTCTTTTTTCTTTTCTATATATGGACAGAATGTAATTCTCTCTACTCCTTGCATCTTTATCTCTTAATGTCACCTTGCTGAAAATGGTCAGCAACCTAAGGACTGTAAGACCAGAAAGAACCGTTCAATTCCACTGCGTGACATGCTTAAAAAAGTTGGAATTCTCCTACAATTTTGCTCCACTCGTAGTACGTATCTACATGAAATTAACTTGTGCCATTTGTTGACAAGCAACACACACACACAGAGCTATGCATACACATTATCATTCTACCATATCTAATGCGTTCCATATAAACAGGTGTGTGCATATCCCACGTAAATACATGCAAGTTTGTGTTCCTCAGTTTCATATGAATTCAATTCTACTAGTTGATACGAATTCAAGGTGGTTGAAATAAACATGCACATATGAATTCCATTTGATTATATTGATGTTATATTTACACGAGTTTACAGAGTTAACAGCTACTTTTCAATAGAAAATCAATCTGAAAAAAATGAAGTTAAAAATCCAAATACAGAACTGCTGCCACAACTCAGTTATGGAACAATGTGCTACTCTTCATAAACCCTCACGAAACCTATTGCTACCAATTCCAAGCCTCAAGCTCTCCCAATTAAGCTAATCCTACTTGCTAGCTATCGGGAAAGAAAAAATTATATAATATATATATATATAAAAAAGGAAAATGCCATCAGACCTGGTAAAAGATGCTCCTACACATGCTTCCCAAGCACGAACTGAGTAAATTCCATCCTTTAAGACAGCAATGACATGGAGCAATCTTCATAGAGATTGAAAGCTGTTAGAGAAACTACCTCCTCAAATAAACTCCTTGTTTGTAGTTTTCAAAGAATCTTCCCAGTGTATTTTATAAGCTTCTGCCATGAATATCAAGAACATTAGAAGATTTACAGTTAACTCTGAACTTGAAAATAACTCTAGCCTCTACTGTTCCTGTCTCACCAGTTAAATGACAGACGGTGGACCTAATCTACAATTGTTTCACTCTCATCTTACAATTCAGTCGATGCCATGAATGATTGTGGTTGCATCTTGATGGTTTCTATAAAGGATCCATCAATTGGTAATTTCAGGGAGGGTGTTGTTAAGCTATCCTTTGCACCATCTGGTCCTAATGAAGCCAATCCAGTTTCTATCAAATCCACACCAACCTTGCAGGAAGAGAGCTGTGCGGCATCATCTGAAGTTACAATACCATCATCTCCTGATTTAATTGTGTTCTCTCCGACCAAATGACTTTCATTAGGTGATGTTAGTAAATCTGGTTTCAAATTCTCGTGCAAAGTTTGAATTGCATCAGTATTCTCAATCACATTTGCAAGTGCATGCCCATTTTCTGCTTCCAACTTAGACTCGGACACAAAATTCTGATTTGAATCCAGAGCAGTACCTAATTGCCCCTCTACATGAACAGACTCAGACACAAGAAGTGAACCTGGATGATCCTCCTCTTGATGAAGGGTACCATCAGTCTCTTCCTTGGGTAATTCAGTCCCAACATCATTTTGTACCTCAGCTATTTCAACCTCATGGCTTGTGGTTGCTGCATGCGGGCAGATAGGAGGAGTCTTCTTAAGGCACATATGGCACCTAAAACCAATGAGCTTATTTATGTTCTCCGCATCAAGTCCAAATGCATCTCCATGAAACCACTCTGCATAAAGCATGTTAGAGTGAAAACATTACTATGAAAAACGAAAAAAAAAAAAAAAAAGAGGGGGTGGTGAATGGGTGGGGGGAGGAAACCTAATGTATCAACAGATAATATATTTTCCATTAGTTTCCAATAATTCAATTAGCTAAATGGAAAAGGACATAAAGAATAATAACATAGTTACCTCCACAAATCTCACAAGAAATATAATTTGAAATAGATGTATATCCTGCTTCACAGCAAAGATGGCATTTAGGTTGATCATCAATGGCACTCTCTGATGGGGCAATAAGGCTTTTCTCCCTAAAATGTGTCACCCGTTCATCATCTGAATTTCTAGACAACAGAAGACCATTGTGCCAGTAACTATGACAAGTATCTGTTCTCTTCTTATGCAACAAAGTACCTCTCTTTGGTTTCTTATTTGCCCCCTTCTTGGATTTGGCTGGTCTTCCTCTCTTGCGTCCTACAACCTTCTTGTTTTGCAATGCTTTCTGTTTAGCTTTCCTAGCTGAACAACGTAGTGGTACAACAGTAACCTTCCTGTTTCGTGATTGTAGTGGTTGTGAACCCCTCAATGCTTTTTTACTGTTCTTCAGTCGAGCCGAATTTCTAACTACAGTGGCCTTTTTTGATTTTTGCTCCTGAACTTTTGTGCTCTTGATGCTATTTTTTCTTCTTTTAGTGTCAGTCTTCACCGTTTTTGCATTTGTCTTCACCGGTTTTGCATTTTTCCCATAGTGACATCGGTGGCATGTATATATACATTTGGCTGTGATGGCACCAGCAGATTTCCTCACGTGCCTTTTGTGAAAAAATCCTAAAAAATTGTATCATATTTGTAAGATACAAAACTTAAATGAAAAAGGAGAGTGAGTGCCAAATTTCAGATTTAATCCTGTGATTATTGTGGCATTTATAAGGAAGAACTGCTTACCCTTGCAATTCTGACAGCAGACAGCTTCCCTGGTTAGATATCATAAGAAAGGAAATTAATATTTGCAATGAAATAAATATTAAAAGGAACAAAAAAGACCAACACAAATGACTTTAAACAAAAAGGTGCATATAATAAGTAATCGTGCTGTCAAATTTTAACAGTGTCCGAGAAATGAAAAAAAATCAACATTTAAAAATTAAATTACCTGATTGGAACATCTTTGTGACAATGCCCGCACTGATGGTACTCAGATCTTTCTGCTCTTGCAAAAAGATAAGAAAACCCTCTTTGCTTCAAGGGCTTCTTCACTAACACACTAGCCTCAGAGAGTTTCCCAGAATTCATCTTACTAGATCTGCGAGCAATTTTTCTCTCTTCAAAACTTTTCAAGAGATAAAAGGGAACATAAGATTCATTTAGCCAATACTTCTTCCTTTCACTGGAGGATTCTTCAATCATAGACCCATTTTTTAAAACAATTTCAGGAATACTTCTCCTCTTGCCAAAATCAAGAAGATACTTTGTCCCTTCTTCTTCTACACACTTCCTGCGAATAATTACCTTCTTGAACAGCCTGAAAGATTTTCTAAGCTCCTTGTCCAACATAGACAAAGGATGAGTGTTCTGAATTTCATCCCACCTAATGTTCGAATCAAACTCTCTAACCTGGAAAGGTCATACAATTAAAATAAATAGATGGAACCAGCAGAAAGGAAGCTGAAAACAGACATTGTTATCATACAGCCGACATTTGCAATTAGATGTAGTACCCACGTAGATGAGGTTGAGAAAACAAACCATGAAGGTGATTACCATGATCAAGAAAAATTGAAAGGGAAAAGAAAAACGAGTACCGTACCTGCAAAGCAAGCTGTTCTACAGTCACTGATGACTCAACGGCAGCTTGCCAGGTAACATGTTTACTTCTCTTTGCAAAATCTGAATTCTCAGGATATAATATGCCCGCTATCTTCATGCAACCAGCTGCAGAATTTCAAACTTGAAACATATTCAGAATAATACTTAGTTGACTGAAAAGCAAAAACTACCACCCCAAAGTAAAAAGAAGAAAGAGAAGAAGAATTGCAGACCTTGTCTGGCAGCCTTGGATGTCAAGGAGCAAGGTAAAACCTTCCAACTGAACAGCCGGCGAGAAAGCCTACCACCTCTCCACCAAAACATACCCAATCCGCTGGCAGGATTTGCGCAAGGATTTGACTGACATTCTGTGGACCTTACCCTTTTCCTGCCAATCCCATTCTTTAATGATGCACGTAAGGAAGCAGTCACAAAATGAGAAGATGATCCCATCGTGACACCAGAGTCCACATGTTTCACCCAGTCTGCTGAAAGTGCAAGACGCCGCACATTTGCCTCTAACTGCATAATTAGCCATTTGAATTTAAGACAATGCATCAAGGAATAACTGTGGTAAAGATTGTTACAGCTTGGACCAACTTGGTCTGTTCTGGACCAAGGAGTCCAGGACTACCATCCCAACTTGTTATGCTAAGAATGAGACTAGATAAGTTCAATAAACAAATATAAGAAATCCTGGTTCGAAGACAACATTGGCTGTCCTAAATCAACTTATTGCTGAAACCCAGATTAAGGCAAGATAGAAGTTTGAATAATATTTTAAAATCAAGTGAGCAGGGTATAAGAGCTTTCAAACGAGATAGGCTCTGCATGTCAGTTTGAAGTTTGAACCTTGAAATGGATTCAACCTTGAATAAAAAAATCTTGAAGAAATGAAATGCAATATCAATTCTGCTCAGTGCTGACCATCAAGGTAAAAGAGAAGTCCTTACTTTGAGCAGTAAATGTTTAACTGTTGCAATATCAGATGCCTTAAGAATGCTTTTACGCCAAAGCTTGGTATAATGTGGATTCAGCCATGGACCCAGTAGCAGCCCCTGAAGCCGATCTTCAATCAAGAGAATATGACATATTAAATCTACAAGATAGCCTTTCCTGTTTCTTTTGTTTTTGAGACTGATCACTTCACTCTCAGACCCTTCCTGAACAGGACCCAGACTCATATTAAACAAGCAATCTGGCTCATCGGTGGTAGCTCTGCAAGAGAAGCACCATCCACATTTTTCTTTCTGGACTTCAGCATTTAGACTAGGAATACTTGACCAACAGAACCTGTTAGATTTCTTTAAAATGACCTTCATCTGAGCTAAAGCCATTTCCTCGTCTGATTTTACGGAGTTTTCAGTGGTCTTGTCTGATGATTTAGACAATAACACTTCCGCAATTGAAGCAGATGTACAACCAAAACTGTAATAGTTCATGTACTCAGTTCTGGGCTGCACCTGTAATGTGACCTCATCTGTTGCCTTTACAGCAGATGAAGGACATCTGGTGGGAGGAGAACATCGTTTCTTTTCTTGTTTAACATCCAAAATGTTGGAAGTCATAGAAAAGTCTCCCACGAGAGGGGACTTTTCTGGAACCTCAGTTTCATTTGAGAAGCCAGCAGATATGTTAGAACAGTCAGGCCCTTTCTGAAAGTTCTGGTCCCCCAAATTGATTTGGGTGGTTTCAGCTGATCCTTCAGAACTCATGCATGTCGGGCTCACAACAGACTTTGAAAACTCAAAATCAAGATGACCACAACATCTATTAGCAAACGTTTCCGGGTTTTGTCCATCAGCAGTCTCAATTTTAGTTGCACATGTTTCTAAAGATGCCGAGGTACATGCAGGTATGCTCATGTCTAAGCTTGTTGTATGCTTTACTGAACTCAAATTGCTTGATCCGTACAAAGTAACAGGAATATCCCAGTGCTTGTGGATAGCCTCCAAAATGCTACCATAAATCATCTCTGAAGACTTTAGCACTTCAATAACAGCACTAAGATCATCCCTTTGGTAATAATTGAATGAGAGTTCGAAGTCACATGCATCTGACCTGCAAGGTCAACAATACATGAAAAGATGTGCATTTGCTGAAGCAAGCTCACATGCAGATGGATCATAAAATAACTGTAGTTCTAATACTATGACCACGCAAGTTTAATATTATCACAATCACAAACTTGTCTCCCTAGGTAAAGGAAGGAAACTATACCAAATCAATAGTGTAAAGTTATTGTTAATGGCATGCTAGACAATGCCATCGACTAGTGAAAAGAAATCTTATGGCTACTACCAATTAATTAGTCATATAAATTTGTTGCCTTGAGATATTGATGATCTTAAATTTTTAAACCAATATAAGAATATACGAACTTCGAACTTCAACACTTCTTCAAATATTACAGTTTCAGAAAACTACCAACTATACGGACCTTCATTACATTGCTTTCATTGTTTTGTTAAATACTTTGGAGCCTGTATTCTACATGCCAGCTACTCAAACAATAAAGATAGCAAAAATAGCAACACAAATGATCACCAATACCAATTCATGATCAATAGGAAAAACTTACACCAACAAGAAACCACAGCTGCTAAAATATAGACGGTTGTGAGGATCAACTCCCAATAGCTCTGCTCCACGAAGCAACTTTCGAGATTTCATCCACGGTTTCTGCCTGTCAATTGCACACTCAGGACAATACCAGTCACCCTCTGGCAAAGAGTTATTGGCAACACCTACACACTTTGCATGATATGCAGCAGGACAACCATCACAGCATATTAAATTCCCATCCATCTTACAAAGGCAGCATTCATCACTATTCCAGTCATCATCAGCATCCTCCGTTAGGCATGAGTTACCCGAGACATCCATCGCAATCTTCCTTTTCTTGCAAGCCCCAGGACTCATATTTCGGTCAAAATCCATGTCCGGTTCAGCTCCTGAAGATCTCCTATTAAGCTCCGACCTAATGGCCTCCACCTCAATCATGTCATCACAAAGACACTGTAGCATCTCCAACTTCACAGATACAGGTTGTTTGTGGTAGTCACTTCTGAACAGATTCAATCTACTAAGATCAAATCCAGGTTTCAACCCTGAACCATGGATCAGGAGGTACTCAACCATGAAAACAGGCCATGTAATCAAGTCCAACAAGCCCCAATCAAGGCTCCTACATTGATAATCAATTTAGACAATAAATACTAATAAACCCAAGTTTCAAATGTAAACCAAATCAACTTCAACAAAAATAAAAGGTAGGAAGAACCAAAAAGAATACCTCAGGCAATTAGAAGCAGATTCAGAACCTTCATTTGAAAGGTGCTCCAAATGCTTTCTTAGAATTTCCAAAATTGAAACATGAATAAAATCAAATAAAGAACTTTGAGAGTTACCCTTCAGTGCTGCCACAAATTCCTCCAACCCAAATGGACTTAAGAACAACAAAGTGCTAAATGACCTCAAACAGGCATAAACTGAGAATAGGTCAAGTACTGGAATTCCACTCAAATTTAAATTCTGTGAAGAAGGAGGTAATTGCAACTTTGGAGGAAGAACCACAGGCTCTTCAGGCCATTCATGATGTGATTTAACAGGTTTGTCCTCTGTCAATGCACTAACTACAGGAGACATTGATAAATCTTTTAGCAAGTTGCTTTTAGCTGACCCTCTACGAGCACTTCTTCTCAACACTGTTGTTTCTTGCATAGAATTCCCATTATCCAAAAATTTTCTCCTCTTTCTAGCACTAGCACTGACCTCTCTATATGAACTTCCAATATCACCAAGGTTCCCATCAACTCTGACCGTACAATCTTCCCTAACAACATTAGCATTTAAGAGAATTATTTTTTCTGGAATCGAATTCAAATTATCTGCAAGTTTTCTCCTCCTCCCACGCCTCTGACTACCACTCCCCACCATACAATCATCCCCAACAGCATTAGCATCTGAGAGAACAGTCACTTCTGGAGTAGAATTCAAATTATCTGCAAGCTTTTTCCTCCTCCCGCGCCTCCGACTACCACTCCCCGCCATAGAATCATCCCCAACAGCATTAGCATCTGAGAGAACAGTCACTTCTGGAGTAGAATTCAAATTATCAGGAAGCTTTCTCCTCCTCCTCCCCCTCTTCCGACTCCCGCTCTCCTCTTTATATACACTTGCTGAATCAATCACCTCTGGAAAATCCTCCTTGACATCCTTAACATCCACCACTCCAACAGAATCAAAAGCCCTAAAATCTTCACAGGAAACAATATTCACCTCCTCTCTCTCAACCAACCCTGAACACGAATCATTAGAGACATGAACTCCTTGCAATTTCCCATTAGGAATGGCACTTTCGAAATGACTTTTCTCATCCTCTTCCATCCTTTGAATCTCAAAATTTGTAGTCTCTTCCATCTGCCCTTCAAAACCAACACCCATCTCATCCTTCATTTCATCATCAATCCCCAAATTCAAATCAAACCCACATTCCCTCTTTTGGGTCTCTACAACTTTACACTCCAAATCAACCTCCTTAAAATTCTCATCCACGTCACCACTCACATCCAAATTCAAGTCAATACACCCTCTCTTCTTCCCTTCAAAATCAACGCTTAAATTGTTATTATTGTTACTATTATTGGTATGATTATAATTGGGATTGGGATTGGGATTACCCTCCTCTTCCTCCTCATTTAAATCAAAATTGAACCCAGCATTTAAATCAAAAACCCCCTCTCTCAAATCCTCCACAGCCCCACTTCCTTTCTCCAGGGTTTCATTCAAATCAACATTAATATCAACATTTCCCCTAAAATCCCCGACAAACCCATCATTCAAATCAACATTTCTATTCATATCCAAATACCCATTAGCCTCAACAACCCCAGAATTACCTGACTCTCCGCTGTCAGGCTTCTTAGGCTCAGCACGCCGACGCTTCTTGAGCTTCCGTCCCAAACGAGGCTTGGGGTCAACAGGCCCGGCAGCAGAAACACCGGCGGCTTCTTTCTCTTCTAACAGAGAAGCAACCTTAGAGAAATCAAGCTCTTCGAAATCACCGTCCTCGTATTTGATCTCGAAGAATCCAGACGACTCGTCGTAGGATTTGACATGTCCTTTGAAGACACCAAACCCATTAAACTTCTTATTAACTGATTTACCTACAAACTCCATAATCTTTTTTCTCCTACTTCGATCTCTGTTTGGGAAAAAAACATTGAGGAGTTCGAATTTGTAGAGAATGAGAAATGCTGGGTTTTGTCTATTACTTTTGGTGGGGCTTTCTCTCTTTAAAAAACATGAGCTTGGATGCTTCTTTCTTTTTCTTTTTTTTAAGAGAGTAGGAGAGAAAGAGGGTGGTTTGCTTTGATTTTCTCTCTTTAAAAGGTGGTTCAAACGTGCACAGAGAGAGAGAGAGAGAGAGAGAGAGAAGCAATGACTTTTCTTCCCTTGTTGGGGAAATGGGTGTCTTATCGTGGGTAGTTTAGACAAAAAAAAAAAATATATATATATATATATATATATATATATATATCTTATAACTAACTACCTAGGACTTTATTACATAAAAAGAAATAAATCCAAAACAATCAAAATGTTAATTCTAAGTGTTTGTTCAAAAGTAAAATAAGATTGATTTGTAACTGTCATGTATAGAAAGCAAAAAAAACCAATGAACTATGATTATTCTCTAAGATTAAAAACAAAATAAATATCCAAAATCTTAAAAATCCTAAATAAATGATATATTAGGTAATTAGATACATGTAATGATTTATTTAGATTACGTTCAAAATATGAATATATTTTTCTTAAAACATATCAAGTTACTAATAATTTTTTAGTATTTTTTTAATATAAAACATTTAAAATAAAAAATTCTTTAAAAAACTTACAGCACAAAATCTTAGACATTCAATGTAACATTTGGGAATCAATTCAAAAAAATAATTAAAGAAAATCTTGAATTGAAGCACCTTATCACTCAAATCCAAGCCTCCTATAATTAATGCATTGCATGTTTTGAGCGTGATTGATAATATAGTTGTAGTTATTTTTTAAATTATTTTTTATTTAAAAAATATTAAAAAATTATTTTTAATATCAATATATTAAAATATCATAAAATATAAAAAATATTTTTAAAAAATAAAAAGAGGTTATTTTCTGATTTTCCAGCCAAGTTCGAGTCTTCTACGTGAAGTGACGGAGTTGAAGGGGCAGCCACCTGTCTTCACCCAATATTTCAGAATATGAAAGGGAAGAACTTGGAGGAAAGGGGATTAGGAGTGGATGGATAGCCGCCTTCAACTTCCGCTTCACATTGATTGTGTCACGATTTTGTAAGATAGTGGTCAACTTCTGTATTCTACTCCATCAATCACGAAAAATACAGAAAGAACACGAAAATCTTGCGATTTCATGTGGTGACAAACGATGCTTCGTTCACAGTATATGCAGCTTTTAATGCTCCTCTTCCATTTTTTTTTTTTTAAGAATTATTTGAAATTGTATTAAATAATTTATTTATTTTTTATATATATAATTCTTTAATAAAATACAATTTGCAGCGTCAAACAAGCACTAGGTTAGACTCGGGTGATATAAAATATTTTTGTGTTCGTTTGGTATTTGCTTTGCATTTTATCTACCTGTCTACAAATATATTTGATCTTGAAAGCAAATAACATGCTTTGAAATCGAATCAAGAAACCCTGTTTATGCTCTGGTTAAAACCTCTTTTCTTGCTACCCTTTCCCTTTGAGGGAAGCTACTGGTTGAGCTGTAGAAACCAAACCAATTCTGTTTATTTTCCATCCTCAGAATTATCATTGCTCTCACTCATCAGTAATCTCATTTTTGTGAATCCTTGCCACGCTTTAAATACAGCTGCATGCCATGAGCAAACCCTGTTTTTATAGGTGATAAATTAAAACTGTATTGTTTAGCTGAGATTCCGAGTTTTGATTCTGGTTGTACTATTTTTTATTTGAAAATATATTAAAATAATAATTTTTATTTTATTTTTAACATTAGGATATTAAAATAATCTAAAAATACTAAAAAGATTTTAATTTAAAAAAATTAACTCTTTTTAAATACACTTTTGAAATTGAAAAACAAATAGGATTTTCAATAAAATCTTTCTTCGCCGTCTTCCTTCTCCTCGAGCACAACTCCCTTGCGATTTCGAGAGGCACCACCTTCACATTTGATCTCAACTACAAGTCTACAATCCTTGAATCAAGTGCACAACTGAAGCGGACAGCGAGCTTTCGACCTGAGTTCGATCGAACATCGATCGCGTGTACAGCCACCATGGACACCCAACCACGCGCATTGAGAGGCCAATTCTTTTCATGGAGGATCTTGTTGTGCTTCGACTATAGCATGCGTACAGGCACAACCCTCCTACTTTACCAAATGATGTTATAGTATCGTGACCTGATATCGTACATCTCAAGACCAGACAGCGTGATCGATTGTTTCACATCATTTGACAACTTATCATATACTTTTATTCATTTGCAATGTGCACTTCAGGGCAAAAAAAAAAAAAAAGGATAAAACCAAGGTTTATGCTTTCTGATACTACAACATAGCATGGGACACGTTAGACAGGTCCCAAAAACTTATTGTCACGTCAACTGATGATAAAATGGTCCATGATGAATCTTTTAATGAGGAGACACCAATAACATACCAACAAGCACAAAAACTGGCCTAAATCACGACCCGATTGACAGCAATAAAATGCGTGTAATAATGGCGAAGAAGAGGCAGACAGAAAAGCATCAGCACAAAGTGGGCATTTATTTGTCTACCGTTTCAACAGAGTACCAATGATCGTGCCTAAAATTAACACCTACCTTGTGATTGCTGAGCAAAAAAGGAAAACATGAGATTATGAATTACCGATTGAACTGATTAATGACCAAAACCAAAAGCAAGACGGCTGTTACCAGTGGAGGCAGCATTTAACGTAAAAACGAGCTCAATGCAACCGTGTCAAAGCTGTACCAAAAACACCATGGAAGAAAACAAACAATATCAAAGATGTTACATAGTTAATATACAGAATACTCATAACCAAGGTTCCCAGATATGCGGCTTTGGTTAGCTTCTCCCTAATCTACCTGACTCGCAGGAGGGGCCCGGGAAAAAAAAACATAGTTAAAACAACTTAGCTTGCCCTGGATATTGAAGCTAAACTCAATTTTCTTTCAATAGCCTTAGTCATCTACACTAATCAATTTTGGATGAAGGATAAAATTTTGAGATAAATTTTAGCCAGATGACACATCATTGATTGGCCGACTCAAACCAGAATAAACTGCTTTCTTGAAAAGAGGATGCACATTTTCTGTGAATACATCTGCATCTAGCTTCTCGATGTGAGCCCATATCTGCAAACAAAGTAGTGCATAGATGTCAGATACAGACATCCATTGCGTTCTTTATCATCTTTAACGATACATTTAAACTGAAAAAATATGAATGGCAGTTATGGCCATCATGAATTCATAATATGCACATAAAGAGCAGTGGCTAGTGCACCCAAACAATGAAATAGTATGAGATAGAGAAGTTTCATAGAAATACTCTGCTGGTATCAAACATGCTGTAAGTAACATCAGTAATAGATATCAATGTTCCCAGGCTTCTGTTGCCAAGAAGACCCAAATTTTCAGAGGTTAAATAGTTTATGGCAATGCTTCACAACAGGAAGTGCAGATGAAACATCAATGAATCAAGTTAAGTGTAGAGTGCAAAAACAAAGATACATCTCTGTTCGACTTCTATAATGTTGTGACCACATCCAGCTATATTGCTTGTCCATATCACGTTCCCTCTGTAGGTGTGTGTGTGTGTTCCTTTTCATTTTATGGAGTTACTGATCTGCATTTCTTACAAGTATTGCCAGTTAATTTTCTGTTCAACAGGGCCGACAAGAAAGTAGAGACTGCCTTGGCTACCATCTAACGATCTACCAAGTGCCAATTTCTAAAATAAGTTTAGGCAAATAAGCCTTAAGCTCCTCTGCAGACCATTTGGCAGTGCTCTACCACAGACTGCTGCTGCATCAGTTGTCACGACATTCTCTTACTAGGACTGAACAAAAGACGAATCGGTCCAGTTGAGGACCCATTGCAGCGAAAAGAACAGCTTTTGCTGAGCTAGATTTCTTACATCAGGGTAAACAAATTTAAATATAAAAAAGCACAGGATCTCTAAAACTAATACCGGCATCAACGAGTTTGTCAAATTGAATACAAAATGTACGCTGCTTAGCAGCCAAAGGGGCATGGCTAAATTCTGAGTTGTTTCCCACCCATTACAGTAAAAATGTTCTGCAACAGCTGTACAAGATCTATCAAAGAGGGGAAAGAGAATATCTGAACATAAAACTCAGACAAATGCCAAAAAACTAAGAAGTCAGAAAAAGAATAGAAGCTCATTACACCAAATTTACCTCAGAAGCATACTGTCTTGCAAAGGCCTTGACATAGCCGAGAGTTGATAAACACCATTGTTCTTTCTCTCCCACATTATAGATGCTGCTTTCCTTTCCTCCATTTGACAGACTGCCGGAGTCAAGGGAAACAAAATAGCTCTTGAAATGAAAAGTAAATGCAGAGAAAAAAAAAGCAAAGAAAAGAAAAGGGGAGGATAAGAAAAAGGGCAAGAGGGGGAAGTAACCTTTTGTTGGGTCTCCCACTCTCATTATCCACTTCCATTACTGATGATTCATCGAGATCAACGGTCATTTCATCTGCTTGAATTGACTTTAATTCCCGCAATGTTCGAGCTCTAGATGGATCAGGTAGACGTTCCATCAACACATTTGAGAAGTTTTTGTACAAAGAGAGGAACAATGCCTGCACATGCAAATCATTGTTACAAAAGAGAGCTTCCTATATTTTCTTTTTCCACACAAAAACTTTAACCAAGATTCCATTCCGAGGTGACAAGCCATGTTCAGGAAACCAAACTAGTTTGGCATAAATGAATCAGATAGTTTATGCAACATGAGAAAACTAATAAGAATTAAAAGCAGCCAAACAGAGGAAAATTACAGCTAATCTCACGCTGATTACCTCATTTTCATCAAGGGCACGAGCAAGAAGAGCCTCCTTGGCCTCCAAAGACTCATGCACAGACACCTCTTCTTCTTTTGCCTTTTCAGCATTTGCTTTCAAGCGCTTCAACCTCGCAGGGTTATCACCAAGAACAGGCTCACCATCCACAAGAGAGAGCTTTGACTCAGCAGCATCTAACTCTGTTTTTGCCTTTGTCGCTGCTTCTTCAGCTGATACAGCACTCTTCTTAAGAGATGATATCTCGTTTCTTAGATCAGATATACGGTTATAAGTCTTGCTGATAGCATTTCTAAGAACCTGTGAATGAACAATTGGGGATTAAAAAAGGATAAAAATCTAAAGAGGTTGTTAATAAAAAACACATGAAATCTTCTCAGTTCCAAAAATATCTAGCAAGAAAAAGCAAATCCAGAAGCGGGGAAAATGTTCGTTGAATTCCCACCATGAAACCTCAGAGATAAAAAGATCTTAAAGGAAATGAAAGAATTACTAAAGGACTACAAGATGCAGAGTTTTGGTCACCATTAAGCTTATCAATGAAAACATAACAAAGCTGAACAACAAGTGTGATTCTATCATAAAAATAACGAGTACACAAACATGTGAACACAAGCAGCGAGAGCCAGTTTTCAGTGACAAATACAAATTGCCAATAAATAATTTTCACTTTGAATATAAGATACAGGCTTTCCCTAGGGAAACATTAACAGCCATGCAGCTTCAAAAGAATAGCAAGACAGTTTGCAGATTTATGAATATGCAGATGCCTTCAACTTTCAAGAGCTCTTGAAATGTTGCTTATAAGATAAGAGATTGTTGCAACAGCTGCAAGAAATACAAGTATAGAAGTTAACATCAACCCAGCAAATATATATTGTCGATACCCTCCTTTAGTTTTGAATCTTTTATAATCAAAACAATACATTCCAATAAGAAATCCACTCCTATAAGTCAAGAAAGCTTCATCATGAGTATTTGGAGATCACTTCTCCTCCATCCTTTCCATACAAGGGAGCTTACTTGGAGAGATTATCTTTCCTTCGAAAACCATCAAAAACTTTCCCAAAATGGTTGGCAATGGAAGGGAGGACAATGAGTAAAGGTCCCCTTTTCTCTTCCCCTCCCCTTCCTTTCTCTCGACCAAATAGGTTTGAGATAAAAAGGGCTCACCTTTTTCCTTGTTTTCTACAACTCCTTTAACTCTCTACCTTCTTCCTCATACCAGAGGGTGAAACCTTGCTTAAGGTATAAAGGCAAGTTCTGGTACCTCCTTCATGCATGAATATTTCAAGCAGAAAGTATATCTTACAATCACTGATATAAGTCTTTCATCTTTACTTTCCATTTGCCTGAAGAATTCAGTTCTACAGTTTTCAAATTGGCACATCTAGTTTTCTAACGATTCAATGGAAGATCATCCCTTGCTAATTTTAAGCTTAAAATCAATCATCACATGGAGGATAAAATGGCTCAAAGTTGGTACAGAACATAAATTATGGAGCATCTCAGCAGGAAAAAAAAGCAAGAAAGAAAGAAACCAGCAAAAAGAACTGTTAACATACCTCCCATGGACGATCAGATGTATGAAATTGCTCAATGTTTGCTGGAGAAAATACCCATCTCACAATTGCCAAATTAGAAATTAGTCGATAACCCATCATTCTGTCAATTGCTATGGCAGTCATTTGAGCATTGTTCTTCCAATATGAACTAACTTCAGCTATCAGCATGACCTGCTTATCATGATCAGGACAAATTCGTGCAAATACTTGGCCATATCTCTCCAAAACAGTGATCAAATGAGTGAAACTTTTAGAACCGATATCAAGAAGGGTATGTACAACCACTTTAAGGGTGATGTCCCAACCATGATTAGGAAATACACTTTCTTCTACCCATGAGATTATTTCTCGAGCAGTTTGCCTTGCCTTCACCTTGTTGTTGAGCTCTGCAGACAGAGCATGCTGCTCAGTTTTTTCTCTACCATCTTCGATGCTGTATATAAAGTTTGGACTACCCTTTGGTGGAAGCAACTCTTCTAAAGCAGATGCATTCTCAATGCTCTATTCAGACAGATAATATGAAGGAAAAGTGTTAATCAACAGTAGCATCATGCCAACCAGAGGAAGAAATCTCAGCCATTAAAACTATGAGAAAGGCAACATGGGAACGTGAGCGAGCGAGAGAGAGATTTAACTTTGTACCATTTATTGTAGGTTTTCCATTTCACCCACATGAAGAACATGATTTGAAGGGGAAAAAACTGATGACATCTGTAATGAACCAAGTTTTTTATACAGAACATCTGTTGACTTTTCAACAGTATGTCTGATAAGCCAAAAGAAAGTGTAACAGCATAATTGCTTTCTAAATGTTAATGTCTTGCTCAGGACATAAGAAAAATGAAACCCTGTCAAAAGTTTAAGGTAAGGGTAGGTGCACATCATGATGCGCAAACATTGTAGAGGTGACAGCTTCTAACTGGTTGAAAATTATAGATGCTATAGTCTATACAAAAGATGCCACTGGAACAGGTAATTTTAAAGTAGTAAGAAATTGACAGTAAACAGTCTTGTGCTATAGTCTCAACCATGGCATGCACCTATTGTCCAAATTTTAACCTTTAGACTGAAATACAAAGACCTTTGGGAAACTTGTGGTGAAAGAAATAACAGTCTAGAGAATAGCCTAATACCTGCTTAACTTTGTCCCAGTATGACAGACGGACTTCTCTTTCCAAGACCTCTTGAACAAACACACGCTGTGGGGCCCACTTAGGTAGGTCTAAAACAAAAGCCCACTCTTCCCATGGCCAGATGAATTGAAAGTTTGACCTGTGAAGTCAGGAAACCATCATAAAACACACTCAGACCGAGAAAAATCCAACTGGCATGGCAGAATTTATCTATGATGCAAGCCATTTCCAGATGCATCTAGGGGATTCAACTATATATTTAAGCAAGGGAAGATATGTAATTTCAGTGCATTTCCTGCAAAGGAGAATTTTCTAGCTATATGGAAATATATAAAGCATCTTCCAAATAGAAAAGGTTTAGATTTCTTATTTAGGCTTCCCTTTCCTGGTCAAAGTAGGAGTATTTATGTTTCTTATTTAGGAGTCCAAGTCTAATTCAGATTAAGAATATTCCAAGCCAATAAATATGCTTCTAGACTTTATGTTGCAGAATTTAGGAATAAAAGTGCAGCCAGTTGGTTTGGTTTCTTGAAAGTGTGATGCTATTATTAAGGAATGATTCCTTAACCCCTAAAGTGTGATGGATAAGTTTTAGCTGAAAATAATCCCTGCCATGTTTTTCTTTTACTTCATATACTATTCAAATCTGTGTTCAATTTTTATGTCCTAATTCTCTAAATCCTACCAGCTTAACCCTAATAACAATCAACTGAAACTTTCACTACATTGTCCTTGCAAGATATCCAAAACATGATTGAAATATCAAAATCTTAGTCATGTCAAAATAGCTACAAATTACTATTTGAGACTTTCTATAACCAAGGTCTCCCTCTTAGTAGGCATTAACTTGTATAACGATACAATGCAAATCCAATAAAGAATCAAAAGCTGGCTTTCATTTGAAACCAGTATTCCCCTTCCACCCTCCCCGCCCTCCAATAGAGAGTGCAAGAATACCTAACTCTCTTTCGCTAACTTTTCAAAGAGTAGACTTACAGATGGTGTGAAAACCAAAGGATGAGCCTTGTCTGACACTCCGTATCTAAATCAGCTATTTTCTCAAAAAGTGCACGAACTGCACCAGCTACAACTCCAGGGAAGGCTCCAGGAAGAGCCTAACAAGCATAATTCATTGTCAGAAAGAATGAAGAATGAATAAAATTTTACTGTCTAGAGAGCTTTCTCATAGAATCAACGTTGCATTCAAATGCAAAAGAAGAAAAAAGTGGAACTTAATAGAAACTGCCTTACCTTACAAAGGTCCATTATCACAAGTGTGTAATATATTGGCTTGAAAGGTGGTAATGGTAGCAAAAGTAACTGTAAGAACAATATAGAGATGGTGTTTCATGAGAGAATTTACCAAACAAAATCAATGATAACAAACACAAAGGTTCATGTTGTATTAATTAGCCATTGGTAAAAGTAGATTTGACTGCACAACATTATAAGACCCCACAGTTAAACATCAGAACCATTGTTTCCCCTCCTTCCAAAAGAGAGAATCTTCATAAAAAAATTTAAAGCAGGAGAAGCATCCAGTGTTTCAAATTCAGAAAAGTACATCATGATAATAGCACTTCTCATGTTTCATTTCAACTTATTTCCAAATAACAGAATCTAATATGGTCAAATTAATTGGATGGCCAAGTTGGGTAGATTTAGATGTTTGGATTTTGTGGAAATTATTTTCGTTGGTTTCAAATTAGGGAAATGATATAAAGCATGCAGTGGACAACTAAAAGAAGGAAAGGTAAGATTGGGAAGTGAACATCTAAACTGGTGAATTCACCCTGTGGCACTCAGCTACTTTGGCATTGATGACTAAAGAGGGCTTTGAGGATCAGAAAACCATTTCTAGATTTCTGGGACTTCATATTCTTAACAATTAGCATTACCAACTAGACAGTATAGTAACTGATCTGCAAACACAGGTGCTTCACAGTTTCATCATACACACAGGACTTGTGACAAGATCGTTGGGATTTCCATGTGATGAAAAGGAGATAAAAGAAGATATAGCATAAAATTGTCAATGAACTTCATCAAAAACACAAACCAGAATTATCTTACCTGAGAGAAAATTGTCTCTGCCATGAGATAGTCATAACGAAATGGTACAGGCAGGCCAACCATGAACGAAGCACATTCCTTTCGACTAGCTTTGCAAGAACCAAGAAAAAAAAATAACTAACACCGAACATACAAGAGATTCAAATAAAAAATCTGAGACTAGTCCAAATACAAGAGATAAGGAGTAAGGAACATGAAGATGACATCAAGCTGATCAACACCAGCACAAATGAAAAAAAAAGACAGATGTCCATGTCCTGAAAAAATGGTTAAGGGAGAATCACCAGACCCAATTTTACCCCTGGAAAATGAATTAATTACTTTATGACTTCATATAGGCACATGATGCACCAAGGATGTACGCTAGCAATCAAGGATAAGAGACCAGAAAAAAATTCTGCAGGAACAAAATTCCATATACAAACATGAAACATCCATGGCATGGTGATAGGCTAGCACGTAGCTGGTTAGAGACTTTCATGCTACATATGAACTCATCTATGTAACATCAAAAATCAGATGATATCAATCTCCACAAGTTGAAAGAATTAGTCATTGGATTAGCCATATTTTATTACACCTTTTATTTTGTATAGATATTCAAATGAATCCAATAGATCCAGGAACAGCAGCCTACTCATTATAATATTAACGAAAAGTTTAAAACAGTGAGCTATAAATAATGTAGAAGGATGGGTGGATGGTATTATACAAACCATCCATTGAGGAACAAAAGTACATCCAGCAAGTACTCTTCCACAATGAAGCGATCTATGGGTTGCATATCCTGTTATTCAAATAAAGAAGGAAATGAATGTGAAAATGCGGTCTAAAAAAAAATTACGAAAACAAGGAAAACTAAATGTAGCACAAAATGAAAAATCTAATTTCAAGTGCTTTTTTTTTGTTGAAATAGCATCAGTCAAACACTTTGGCATAGTACACACTGTAGCTGTGAAGCAGCAAACATATTACAAAGTAAAAAAAGAAAGAAAAAAACAAGTTTCAACACTAAACAAACAGTTCACTCTCTTCAGTTACAGAGAGGAACAAAAAAGCCATCCGATTTCCAAAAGTAGATTACAATATTCTGGTTTCAATACTTGCAGTCCCATTGTCATTTTTTTATGTTATAATGAGAAACCTCAGCATACCAAACTCACATGAAATATAGACAGGTTAAAAAAGAAACTCATACTGTTTCCTTCCACTACAATGTCCAAAGACAGGTTTGAAGGAAAAGATCATGTGCAAAGTGAGGTACCAACATCAAGAAGAGTTGCGGTGCTAAAGGGACACATTCAATTACCATTGGAAGGTTATCTGTATAATTGAATGTCTACAAATGACCTTCTTATGTTTCAAAAGAAATCACTGAGTTATGAAAAAATCATGACAGCTATCTCCTTCCTGCTGTTTGATATATGCTTCTATATGCATCCTAACATGTACGAGCATCCACAATATGAAAAGTAAGGTACCTCAATTTTACTCGCAGGAAATATATTAAGCCTGCGTATCCTTTGAGGATACTTTAACTCTGCATCATGCTTCTGTTTACCATAAAGTACCCCAGAGACTTCTGAAAGTGGCTCAGGTTGCTCAGGAGTGTTGATGGGCCCAAACTCATGAGACTTCCCAGCAACCAGCTGAGCTTCAAACGAGAGATGAGGTCTGGGTACTAGAAAGTGTAATGTGGCATAAATCAAACACGGAATCATAAGCGAGGAAGAAAAATAAGGGAAAGTATTGTTACCCTATGACTACAGAATTCAAAAAATTGTGTTAAATGCAAGAAAATAACAGAATAATAAAATCTCAAAATTTCACAATACATCAAGAAGATAATAATCATAAATGAAATACAGCATTTAAATGTTATCAAGATTTCAAAGAGGGTAATCAGATGGGAGCACTGCATACATTAATTTGTGTGAGAACATGAACCCAATAGTTACTCGTTGTGAATAAGGTTCTGTCCACAAGTAAATTTGTTATGAATAAAAAATTCTCATTTATAAGCAAAATTTGTAAGGATTGGGTAAGCTAATTTCATCCTCATGGATTTTTTCTGCAATTCTCAGGAGTTATTAAGCACCCTTTTTTCACATATTCCTCATGGCATAGCAAATGAGTAGAATGTAACCTCAACCTCCCCTCCCCTGGTTCGAATAAAAAAGAACAAGATTGTTCAATGTTTTCTAGATATAGGTAAACACTAATATAATTTTATTACACTAAGATTGTTCAATGTTCTCTAAATTTTTCTTCCAAGGAATTCATATTTTCCTTCCTATATTATCCTTTACAGTGTTAAATATTCACCATTATCTTGATCTGACCAACAATAACCTGAGGACAACTATATCATTACTACCACAATGAAATAGATAATACAGCTGATGATATCAAAAAAGACAAATTGCAAGAAAAGTATTGAGATGAGAAATAGATACAAATAATACTGGGAGCTTACCACTGTCTACTTTCCATCCATTGCTAGATAGTACTTGAATCCGACCCCATAAATCTTCCAAGAAATCCTGAACAAAACATACAGAATGAATGTTGAGATAGAAAAGAAACAAGCACAACTCGGAAAATTAAAAAGATATTGCATTAATACATTGTGGAACATAAACTTTAATTCATAGTTTCAATAAAAACAGGATCTCTAGAAAGGAGCCAAACTTTTCCATAAATTCATTTGTTATTTCTGATTGGTTAAGATGCAACTGTTTGTACTTTTGCATATATGTGATAACAGCATAAAGTAACTACAAAAGAGAATGATACCTTCTCAACAACACCCCTCCCAGATTCATCATCATCCTCAAAAAAAGACAATCCGGTATCAGAATTATGCCTTCTAATGCTCAAATAAGCTTCTATACCAACCATGACACTCTCAATCTCCTCGGGAACTTGCTGCACAGAGAAGTGGTTGTTAGCAATGGGGAGGGAGAGGCAGGTATCACATATAATATTGAGTTCCCTTAACCCAAGACTGGATGAGTATATGCAAAATAAGGCAGGAAAAAAAAAGAATACAACAGAGTAAAAGGAAATTCATTTTCTCTGTAACTTTAAAAGAAATAGAACTTAGATTAAGAAGAAGAAAAGAGGTGCCAAAGACCTGTCAACAAGTCCCTGCTGGACAAAAAAGGTCACTTTGGTATTCTAAAGACCAAATTTTCTTAGAACTTTTATATAATACTGGCTTACATGATTCAGATTCAACAAACATAAGTCTAATTAACGATTTATCTAAGAATCATAAGTCTGGATAAAAACATATGAAAGTTTCATGCATTCATTACCACATGCACAAACATCTTCCACATGATATGCTACAGTTAAATACAGCTTGATGAATCAAATGCTTACATTCAAAACTTTGCATTTTTATTTCATAGTTAACCTAACATAAAATAACAGTCTGACATTTCTAACTTGTGTCCATTCTGTGTAAGGATCCCAACAACCATAATAGTGTCCAATACACCAAGAAGTCAGCATCTTTCAAGCAGTGCCTGATATTCATTTTAACAAAAATATATAATGACCTTGAATACAAGTACTTGGTCTGAGAACTTAATTTGACACAAATCAAATTAACAAAGATGCATGATAAAATAGAATTTATAACTTGAGTTAATTGAGTAAGGATCCCAATAACCATATTAGTTTTGAATACACCAACAAGTAAGCATCTTCCAATGAGCCCTTTATATTCATTTCAACGCAAATAAATAGTTATGGATTCAAGTACTTTTTATGAGAACTTAAGATGATGGAATGTGAAATCTAATTGACACATGCTTGATGAAATAGACTTTATGGCATGAGAGACACCTAAGCTAACCACCAATGATGTAACCAAGAGATGCATTACCTCAACGAGCTCTGATCCTCCCCATGGAAGACAGGATAAAATGCAGCTTACATAAAAGTCCCCACGGGCTTGCCAGGAAGGATTTCCTTTCTCTTCATCCAATGTTGTGGCAGCAGATGATAAGAGTGTTTCAAAGACAACTACCAGAGAAGAAGGTTGGAGAACTTTACTGCACATCTACAACAAAGAATACAATCATTTTGCCAAGTTTCTGATCAGACTTGAAAAAGAAAATAAAAACACAAGATGCCATGAACACCATAACACATTTAGCTAAATCTACTTGACAGCCTAATTAGTTTCTATCACCCAGTGTTACCAATAACCGGAAAGGCAGAGAAGAAATTCTCTGACTGCTTGATTTAAATGAACCCTACAAAACATTATGAACACTCCTGATCTTCTTTGCAAAAGCAATCACCTATAGATGTGCATTGAATGATTGAATAGGAAAAGCTATATCAGCGTACCATAACAGTAAGAAAGCGCATCAAAATGCGAATCATGTCACAGTTTCCAAAATCTAGGGCATCCTGAAACGTTCACAGACATGGAGAGAAGAAAGGTCATTTACAAGAATAGTACATCAGTGAGAACAGTGCAGGATAGAATTAAACAAGAACAAAATATGATGCAGCATAGCTTTTATAATTCCAACATAGCCTCTTGCAACATAATTGATGCATCAACAAGGTTTTGCCATAAATCCCACACTTGAGTCTCTCCTCACCTCTCATACACATGGACATAACCCATTAAAGTAGTGCTAATAAGCAGCGAAACCAGATAAAGGCCCTCTTCATAATTTTTTACAAAAATATCTGACAATTGAAGCTTTTATTTCAAGAAAGCACTACATGTGATGACTTTTACAGGCACAATTACAATATGCAAGATGATAGGCATGTATGAACCCTAAAGAATATATAAGCATTTAGATCTCATCAGGCTACCAGGGGCATTTCAAACTGAACTGGTATAATCACAGCCTATTCAGGCCAGGTATGCTCACCTGAAAATTAGCTTGAGTTGCCTCCACCATTTGCTTCACGAAGTCCTCATTCTCCAAGTTCAATAGGCCAACCTGTGTGTGTTTGTATGTGTGTGAGGAGGGGAGAGAGAGAGAGAACCAAGAGAATAAGCAGGTCATTCACTGTGTTTGCTGTAAAGCTTCATCTTAAGAAGCATGTAAATGACAAGGGTATCCAATTCAACAAAGCACAAAACCAGTCAAAATCAAAAGGAAATATGCAAAACAGAGAACGATGAGATGATCGGTATTCTATGCAGGTAACATTGCATGCTGTGCATGTTTTTGACATTTATTTGGGTGTTTAATGACCAGAGAGGCATCTCTACCACCAGGAAGAAAAAGAACTTAGCATGGGAAAAGACTCAGTAGTCTTCTTCAGCATTGATGCTCTTCTTCATCTACTTTTGGTCGGTTGTAATAAGCTCATCAGTATCATGCTAAACATAATCATAATGTACTAAAATATCATCGTGATACAAGGATGATAAGTTTTATTCCCTCAAAGTGTATGCCCTGTTAAAGTGGGAGTTTTGTAGTCTTTTCTTATCATCTTTTTATTTTATACCATGTTAGATTAATGAGGAAAATATAGGTCATGCCACCGAGCTTGTAGGAGCTGAAATAGATCTGTAAATGTTCTAACTATGAATAGACTTCATGGTAGAAAAGGCAATGGGGTAATCTTTCAAAAAATTGAATGGATTTGGCAACCATGAGGTCCTCACTTTTCTATTCAAATTCCTTTCTTCAGTACTTTGTAGCTAACAAGGTCCACACTTAATTCTTCTAACTTGCTTGGTAACCCATTAAAAATCACCATGATCATCATGACACTTGCAGGTTACATCCTTGGCACACTAACCTAACTCAATATAAGGCAAATAGAAAAAGAGTTTGCCCTCCTTGGATTGAGAGATGAAGGATGAGCGACCCGCCTCGCCTGGAAGAGTAACTTACCAGGGGGTTACTAGCAGTCTTTAGAACCATATCTGTCTGATAATTTTCATGGAGGGGTTCCATTCATCTAGTCCCAGCATATGACTAGCTAATAGAGCCCGTGTCCATAAAAAGCAGACTCCAGAAACTACAAAAGGAATATACCACAGGAAGGTGATAGACACTACTCTTAATGCATTTTTGAAAAGAAAAAAAACGAGACCAAAAAAAAACACAGCCCCGTTTCAAGATAATCAAGAATACATGCCACGATTTGACAAACATGAAATATTCTTACATCCAAGCAAATTAAACGAGAACATAATAGAGTACAATACCAAAGTTCCATATAAAGGAATCTTGTGAGGCAACTGTTCAGCACACTGGAGAAGGAACTGTCATTTGGAAAGAAATCACAGTAAATAAAACAGCATGCGCATGAAAGCAAAAAAATCTTATTAATCAGCGTTTCCTTGTTCAAAATCAAACAAAAAAAAAAACATAAGCTAATTTGTAGTAGAATCAAAAGAAAAAAAAGAGAATTGAACTTTACAGATAAAATTTCGTTAGAAGAGTGCTCCAACTCTCGCCGAATAACACCGAAGCAAGTTTCCTGCAAGGTTAAAGAATCATGAACAGAAAGAATGGTTTTAAAAATAAATATTGGAAACCTAGGGTTTTTTCAATAAATCGAAAAATTAGAATGAGTGTTTTAGTACTGACAATGTGTTCTTTGAAGTCGGAGCTGGTGCCATAGTCGGGGCAGTTGTCGCCGATTCGAAGAAGGAGACTTCTCCAGCTGCTCATTTTTTCGCTTTCTTTACCTCTCCTGAACTAAAAGCTTATTTTCTTTTCGGAGAGGAGGAAAGGAGTTTTTGAACGACAGGAGGGGATTGCAGGGTTTAATGGTCTGGGTCGATGAACCAACCCTAAACGAGTCTATGTACACCATTTTGGGCCTTCTGCGTTTCCTCTTAGTCTCGGTGCTTTTGGGCATTTTCAATATAGCCCATTACTTTTTTTGTTTTTGTTTTGGGTTTTACCTCCAAATTTGTCCGAAAGGGAATTTCAAATTCAAAATATTCATTCGTTCACATGAGATTTATCATAATAATTGTATTATCTCCCTTTCATGGAATAACACACCTCCACACGCGCGCGCGCGCGTTTAAGAGTAAGTTTGTTTTTAAAGTGTTTTTAATAGGACCTATAAAAAAATAAAAATTATGTATTTTTAGTTTTGAAAGAGATGTAATTTATATTTTAAAAAGATTATATCTAAAAATACTCAAACTCACCTTACCATACCTCAAAAATAAACACTTGTTCCAAACTAAAGTATTGAGATTTGAGAATAATTCTAGATTTGGCCTATGACCAATAAATTATAGTTAACAAAAATCTAAAGGGAAAGGGAATTTATTGTCGAGGAAGACACGAAAAAAAAATTA
>Ga0325410_1000577_pt1 | contig 38609 bp, 21 predicted proteins | sample PopdelMetagenome_16_FD_206182 | JGI IMG/M metagenome (GOLD analysis project Ga0325410, IMG submission 206182) | Populus deltoides microbial communities from Bellville, Georgia, United States - Xylem-PdIQD-R3 | ecosystem: Host-associated > Plants > Phyllosphere > Stem > Wood/Secondary xylem...
CACGTGAACAGTGGAGAACCATTGTTCCTGGACCAGACTAGTGTTGGCCCAAACCAAAACGTCTAGGCTAGGCCTGACCCCGCCCCCCTTCGTATAGAGTATGTTGGGTCGATATTGGTTTTTTTGGGCTGACCTCGACCCAATTACTATTAGGCCAGTCTCGACCTAGCTAGGGTGGGCTCAACCCATATAACTGGGACGCACCCATCCTAATATATTTTAATATATAATTATAATTATATATAACATTATATATAAAAAAACAAAAAAACAAATTCCAAAAATCCTTTCAAAAAATTTGTGATTTTCTCGTGTATTTTTCTATCTATTTTTATTAATATTGGTTTATATTTTTATACTATAAAGATACAAATTCAGTATTAAAATACTCGGTTTTCTCCGAAATGTTGCAAAAACATTATATAGAAAAAACAACAAAAAAATATCTTGTTTTCATGTATACGACCAAGTTTCTTAAGAATATATGAAATTTCATATCATATTTTCATACAAAATAAAAATTCAAAAACAAATATGTGTTAGCATGCATTTTGGGTTTTAATAACCAGTTTATTAAAACTTTAAGAATTAGGCCCATATTTCAAAAATACAAAAAAAATATTTTGTTTTCTTTTAGTAGATTACGAACTTATATGTAAGACTATTTTCAATATTAAAAAAGCTGTTTTTTTTTATTGACATTAGAACGGTTAGGTTTTTACCTAATAAGATAAAGATCTTCTTATCGAGGAGGATTTGTCTTCAACCTTAGATAACCCAACAATCAGACAAGTAGTTTAATTAGACAATTAAACAATGTGGTTTACCTCAGGTAAGACGTATTAGGGGTGTTAATAGTGACCAAATACTAGGTGGTGACTCTTATTCCCTCTTTCTACTGATAAAAAACAAGAATTCATTGTTCTGTCCATTCCATACACACCATATACACTTAGATTATACCAGGAGAACGTTCATTGCAACGCCACACATGTGCGATAGAAAGACGACTCCATTGGGGACCCTTTGTGGATTAAGCTTTTTTTTAATGTTTGATTATCATGTTTTATTGTTTGATTTATGTGTTTATTATTAATATGCATTCCTTTTATTATTTGCATCTACGCCTTAACTTTTTATACATATTATTCATGCATTGTATAAAATTGCCTCATGCATCACATATCTTAAATTTTCAAGCACACATAAGCTTCAAAGTTTGGTGGGAGATTAGCAATTTTTCCTATGACTATTAGTCAGGGTTCAGATGCGTTAAACACCCAATTCATAACTGAGTGTCTGCTTGGTAATGGTGGGCATACGTGCCTTAATCATTTCTTGCAACGCCCCTGTACTGTCTTTACAAAGATTATCACTAGGCAAATATGAGATCCTTTTGAAACCAGGTAGAAAACCTATTGATGTGCCTTGAATGATTCGAAAATCAGCAACAATGAATCTGACGAAAATGGATGAAGGATGAGTTTGGTTATGTTGTCTTTCTTTTGGTGTTTAGGTTGGATTATAGTGATTTTAAGGTAAATAAGATGGAGAATAGACTAGAATGATACTTTGATAAGTCGATCTGAACGCCATAAAGATCAATCTAGGATTTTGACGCCACACTCTTTGTGATTGAAGAGTGATAAGTCAGGTAGGGTTCTTCACAAAATCAATTTGAAAGAACAGCTCTTAATTCTATGAATTAAGTTTCAAATCTTGGCCAAAAGTCCTTTATTACATATTCTGATACTATATTTATAATTGGAACATCCCTCTAAAGTTAGGACAAATTCAACATGATAGAAGTCAAGCCCAAATATTAGACTTTGACAAAGTAACTAGACAAATTTAACTAGCACATATTTTCTGACTTTAATTGAAACATAAACAGACCAAATTTAAAATGGCTATAACTTCTTGCACAAAAGTCCAATGCAATCATGGTTAGACAATCTAAAAAAATCACGTTCTGAACTTGAAATCCACCTAGATTAGTCTTTTTTTCACATGCAATGGATGACTTCAAATTCAGGTTCAAATTCATTTACTGTTCTGACCGTAAACAACATTAATTCCTTCACTTATTTGCATTATTAACCCAAATTCAAGTACTCCAGCATCAAAAGAACTATTAAGGGCTTTTCCCATCTCTAAGTTCTAATTGTAGGTAAATAAGCACCCTTGAACTAATTTCAAACTGATTGCTAATTTTTAACTCCGACGCAACTTCAATCATTTCAATTTGACTCGTCAAGGCCTTTTGTAGTTGTTTCGCTCTCGTTCTTGTCATTGGACCATCTGAATCCTCTTGCATATTAGATTTAACTTTACGAGATGGATTATAATTCCCATGATGCACATCATCACCTACCCATGCTCACTTAATGAATAAAACTTGTCCTTAGGTTGTATGTGCTATCTTTATTTTGCATTAAGGCAAGTCCTCCTTGAGGCATCTTGAAATCAAGACTTATAAGTGACACAATGGTCATTACTCAAGAAATTTTTATTGTAGAGTTTGAGCAAGAATCATAATTCTTGTTTCATCATGCAAGAGTTACGACCATATGTCACCCCTTGAAAGACGAGTTCATCATATAAAACATGCTCATATGTTTAAACATGCATGCTTGTAGTTTGAAATAAAATTCCCCTAATTCTGTTTTCCTCTCCAAAGTCTAGAGTTGCCGACATCTGATGGTATTAAGAAGGATTCGCTCAAACTTCCAATCAAGAAACATAGCTTGTAGTAATAAAAGTCTCTACTTTACCATGGACTCAGCTTGAGACCTATACCGGGACGTAATCTATGAAGTTTTGACACATTCATTAAAAGAGTGTGGGGAAATGTAGTCTTCTTTATAAGGAATACAACAAGTTAACCTATGAGTCTACTTTCACAAAGTTACACAGGTAAATGACTAACATTGTCTTTGGTTTCCTTATCCAAAGTATAATCAATATCATGTTTCCTTTGTTTGGACTGACACTTTGAAGAACCATCCTAAAATATCATTTGATTTTCTTCCTGGCCACATAGAAATTGTGTCATCGACAAATCAAAGAGTTTTACTTTGCTATACACGCAATGGACCTTGTTATTATATGTGTAACCCTTCTATCAAACAATGGTAAAAGATCCTGATTCCAAAAACACGATATGATACTATAAAATCTGGCCTAATGATTAAAAGGTCAAAACCTTTACATTACAAGATTGTGAAATTCTTGAATCTCAAGTTTCGCTTATATGATAAAAAAAATTCTATATGTACCACTGTATTAGAGTCGAGTTGTTTGAATTAGCAACTTGAAAATGAAAGTTGTTGGATAAAGTGAAGTTACCTCATGAAGAGTCCCTTCATCGCATGACAAAAGTATCCGTGAATGGCTCACTTGGAAGAAAAACGTCTTTACATTTGATGTGAAAATGGAGAGTCATTATTTGTTTCCACTTCCCCTACTAGCCTCTAAGGGCAATGATAACAAAGAAATTGGACTTGTTGAATACGAAGAAAAGCTCGCCATGACCTGCATTGATAGAGAAAGTAATTTCATGGAAGTATGGATCATAGTGAAAAACAATGGAACAAGAGGCATTCGATAAACATAGGGGTTTTAACAAAGAAAGAACCCCATGTAAGTTCTTTGGCTTTTTGTAATGCTGATGTTGTACTGATGAGATGTCGATTCGATATTTTCTAGCAATGTCGATTCGATAAGAAAAATTAATCAATGATTTTAAAATGGATGCGTTAATTTTTTTTTAATTTTAAATTCTTTTGAAACAATGTTGAAAATGACGTAAATACATCAAAAATATATTTTTTGGAATTTTTTTATTTGTTTTGCTATTTTTTTTATTTTTTATTTTTGCTATTTTTGGATTATTTTAAAATATCTGACAAAGGAAGTCAAAATTTGGGTTATGATATAAAGGATAACAATAAACACATAACAACCTTAAAATTAGGGAAATCGACACTCCAATTAAGTCAACCAACTCCTAAATTGGCAAAAATGATGATGGTGAGGTGGTGTTGACAAAGTCCCTACCAAGAAAATATATTGCAATTGGATCCCCTATCAAAATTGGATAAGTCCTCTCATTTTTGTGTTTTTTTCAAAATGCCATCTGAATTTTCAAATTTCTTGAGTTAAAGACAAAATTGGCTATCCATATTGAATTAATAGAACCTCCCAAGCCATGTCAAATTGATATTTTGGTCCTTGATCCTTTAATTCCTTAAATCATAGCCAAATTTCATTTAACTCCTAGAATGCCTCTTAAATAGAAATTTTTTTAAAAGAGTTTTCTTGTCTATTTTAACGCGAGAAAGTTTTGTAAAGCTTATTTGAAAAAAATTCTAAATTATTTTGAATATGGTTTTAGCTATTTTTTAGAAAAAACATTAGGAATAAAAATGGGTTACAATTGTTGCCCTCTTTTTACAATGCTAACAATACAAAATCTTATAGAAATGATTTTTCATAGGCTCTATGTCGTAAACTTGTAAATAAAAGATGGTGTATATGAAAATTTTGGAAAATATATGAAAGTCAAAAGGTAACTCCACTGGAGAATATTGAGTTTTGGCTAAATTAAGAGGTAACCAACCTCACTGAGTGCTTTTTTATCTGAGAATTTTAAGAGGTGACTTATCTTGTGGTCCTTTTGAGGGGGGACCTACCTTCTAGTCATTTCAAGAGGCAACCTACCTCGTGGTCCTTTCAAGAGAGTGGCCCATTTCATGGTCCTTTCAAGAGAGGGGAGGGATCTGCCTCGTTGGAAGAAACCTTGTGAGATCGTTATTGGCTTTTTAAATTTATTAAAGCATATTTTTGACATATATGAGGGATTTCTACAAAACATTGCACATTGCTAACATTATATAATAGATGACATGTAAGTATCTTTATCTAGTTAGAAATATAGGTTTTCACCTTTTATAATCCAACTTCAAATTTTATAGTAGGACCTACTACTTCTATTCAGGGTTGGCTCTACTAGTCACTCGTCTTACCAACTTACTTGAGTTCACCCATATAGACCATTCATATGATCACCTCTGTGTCATTTAGCCTTGCCCTTCCACCATAATTATTGCCCTTTTACGTGCACTCACAAAAAATTCTACTTTATCAATTATTCTATTAGGAGTGACAAACTATTTCTCAACTATGATGTTGTCCACTCAACTTGATTGTGCCCTTTAAGTTAGCTTATTCATGGCCTAAATCAACATTTTTTTGACCGTATCCTTTCCTCATAACATTTATCTTTGATTTCATTAGGAATTCTTTACTCATGATGATTTTTCAAAATTTAACTATCTTGTCTTTTGGGAAAAAAAAATTCTAATGTAAGCTTAAAAAATCTTGTTTTGAACTTTGTGCATTCATTTGCAATTACAATTTAGAACAATCTAGGCAATTCTCATAGTGGTTTTAGGGGAATGGGGATTTGGTCCATTCATGCAAATTGTCATAACCTAATTTTTACTCTCCATAAATTTTTTTTTAATTTCTTTTTTTAAAAAAATTATCTTTCAAAAAAAAGGTTTTGGGTTGTAAACAAGCAAGAATTAATTTGCAACTAGTTAGAATTAAATGTGGGACTGTAATTTTGGGTTTAATTAAACAAATTTGGAAAAAGGGATGGAATTTGTCATAATTGGAAGAATTGAAAGATCAAAGGTCAAAATGGAAAGATGGAAAAGTTTGAAAGTTCATTCAATTAGGGTTTAGTTGCGGAAAAAAAATTGAATTAAGGGAAAAATTGGATAAATAAGCCAAAGACTAAAATGAAAGGGATAGAAAGTTTAAAATTCCAAATAATTCAATTGGAGGGTTAGTTGAAGAAAATTGTTGAAATTTAGAGTCAATTCAACCAAAAATAAAAGAATTAAAGGTTCATGGACTAAAGTGAAAAGGTCTTGGAATAAGAAGGGCATTTTTTGTTTTAATTAGGGACTTAATTGAATAGTATTTTAGAGATAAAATGTAACTTAGGTTGTAATTACATAATTTGAGGAACTAAAGAACATATATTAACAACGCTAATATATAGGGACAAATTAAGAGTGATCGAGGGCCAAATTGAAAGGGTTTCTAAAATAAAACCAATATTGGGCTGAATTGCGAGTTTCTAAAGGCAGGCTGAAATGAAAAAGAAACCAAAGTGATAGACTTAAAATAGATTAATGGAATTGATGTCATTTCAGGTAATTAAGAATCTTAATCCCAAAAACAAGTGACGCTTCATTCAGCAAGAAGAGAGCCGACACGTCATCTAGTTTCTTCTCCCCTGCATCTCTATTTTTCTAGTTTGTCTCTAGCCAATAAATGTCATGTCAAGCCAACCAAAAACCCTATATGACATGTAAACAAGCCTTCAAAATATTACAATGTTCCAGTACCCTTTAAGCTAGATTTGTAGTAGAAAATTAGACAAGTTCTAGAGAGATTAAGGGCTAGGATGTCTTCCTGAATATCAAGGGTGTTGATCTAGCCAATAAAAGACCCTAAACCCTCCCTCATTTTCTTATAAATACCCCTCTCAAACCCTACTCAGAGAGGGCAAAACAAGGAAAGACTTGAGAGAGAAGAGTGGAAATATAAAAAGAGAAAAATTAAGTAAAAAATAAGGAGAGAAACGAAAAGATAAGGGAAAAGAAAGACCATTTTGAGAGGAAGGAAGAAATAAATAGAAAGATTAGAGAATAAAGAAAGAAGGGAATGGAAAATAACCTGAGTGAGAAAGAACACCTACCATGGAATCTCACCCTTTTTAGCCATTTGAATCTTCCATAAGAGGGTTGTAGGCCTCAAAAGTGAACTTAGTGCACTAATGTAATTGTTAAATATAACAATATATAGGGGGTATGCACAACCACTATAAGTAGACAACTTATTCAACTTTTTTTTTTAATAACATATGGCATGCATCGTTGGGATGACTAACTATGGAACCTAATACCCCTATTTGACATTTAGGAGCCATTAATGGGTATTTACAATACCAGGTTGATTAACTTAGTGCTCTTGATTGACCTTTGAAAATGCAATGACTAGTTAAGGTTCATTTACAATAAGGAAACCTTGATGAACACTAGACCGAGAGGATCATGTGTTTTTAAAAGAAAACATTTTGAAGTCTTAAAAACTAAAAGAACTAAGGCGCCACTCCTCATCAAAACCAAAGATAATAGCTTGCTATAAGTTTATTTACCCTAAACATTATAAGTGAATAAAAAGGAATTTAATTTTTGATATTTTACAATATTGACAGAACTCATATCAAGGTTCATTGAATAGTAGCCATCCAGAAGATATAAATGACGACATACATTTAATAAAAGTTCCAAAAAAACATGCATGCAAAAAATTCCCAGCTTATGCGGGCGATATAATTTTCTTAAACATAACTCCTGCACATGTAGATGGCTTAATTCTTTGCAAAACATAGTCCCCGCTTATGCAACCAGCTTAATGCTTTCAAAAAATAGCTCTCGTTCATGCAACCAACTTAAATTCTTTTAACATAATTTTCCATAATTTATCTCAATACTCATTTCACATATATAGATAAATTTTAACAACATTTCTATAACTAAAAAGGTGAGGTGACAGGCACCTACCTAGTACTTCAATGGTATGTGCTTTATCCACTACTGGTCCAACCTTAAATATCCCTCCAAATTTTCAAGGAAACACCCTTAACTAGTACCTAAATAATTCCAACCCATTGTTTATGCTTATTCAAACACATCCTTGGATTTGAACCTCATGGATATAAAGATTCAGAAATCCACAAGCAAGAATGAGACAATTCTAGAAAGCCAAAAATCATATTTGAGATCGAACCTTGATTCAAAGATTACTAAAGGTATTGGAATTGACTTGGATCTGTTGATTATAAAGAATCAAGAACCTAAAGTATATATAGAAAGAACATTAAAAATTAGTGTGTTGCTCTAAGCAAAACACTAATTTTATTCAATAATCCATGGCTACTAAAATTTGATAACTATAAACAACTTCAATAGACTCAACAAACAACCTTACTGACTCTAATGGATCATAGACTAAAGACCTAAAACAAAACAAAACCCAACTAAAACTAAAGCTTAACATATGTAATAAACTATAAAAAATGACTAACGGACCCAAAACTTGAGGGTTGCTATAGATTCATTTACAATTAAACTCAAAATAAATCAAATAAGCCTAAAAACTATTATAATGATAAATATAAAAAAGTTTGACCCTTATGCCAATATTGCCGCACATATAGGAATAAAATAACCTAAGATAATATAATTCCCTAGCTTAAATAGTCTTATAGCTGAAATTATATCCTAGACAGGCATTAAACTCAAAATAAATCAAATAAGCCTAAAAACTATTATAATGATAAATATAAAAAAGTTTGACCCTTATGCCAATATTGTCGCACATATAGGAATAAAATAACCTAAGATAATATAATTCCCTAGCTTAAATAGTCTTATAGCTGAAATTATATCCTAGACAGGCCAGGATAACAATTGCTACCTTATATAAATTTCATATAAATTAGGAGAATCAGATCTAAAATTGTTGTCATTTTGTTTCCTTTCTTAGTTAGGACAATTTAAATTGATAGTAGCAAGTCCTTGCACCTTGACTTTTTGTTTTATGCATTTTTATTCAATTTGTGAATTCCTTAAATGTAAGAGTACATGGTAATACCGTTGAACATATAAAAGAAAAAGGAGTTTGATTAAATGTTGAACTAAAACTTCCTAAAAGAGGTTGTAATTGATATGGTATTCTGATAAAAGAATTACCAAGTGTTGTGGAATGTTTTTAAAGGAATTGTCGTGTGATGGGGAATTCTATTGAAGGAATTGTCATTTGATGTGGAATTCTATTGAAGGAATTGTCGTATAGTGTGGAATTCAAATGAAAGAAATGTCATGTAGCGTGGAATTTCATTGAAGCAATTGATGTGTGGTGTTGAATTTCGTTGAAGAAATTATCATAATGAATAGTTTCCGAGAAGGAAAGCCAAATTATAGGTTCTCCAACATGTATTGTCGAATTTAAATCGAAAATACTAGATGGTTGGTATATTGTAACATGGAAATGGAGTATGAATCACATGTAGAGGATATTATGTTTGACATTTACATTTTGTGCCAAAATTAAGTTACTTGGTTTAAATGGTGGAGTTTAATTATGAAGTATTCATTATTATTTTGTGTGGATATTTCTGGTACATCTCAAGATCACCACGATTAGTTACTTTGGTGCCTTTGTGCTGGTTTAGATTCTCTATTAAGGACCCATTTATATAATGTATTTTGGTTATTTATGTTTGTAAGTGACAAAATCATAGACTATTAAAGTATGTAATTATAACTAATATCGGATAGTTTTAAAGTATGAACTTTTTGTAAATATGAATGATATAATATTTATGGGTAATCTTTCCATAAATATTATGTATCGCATATATAAACTTCATATTATTATAATGTATAAATTAAGTTGTAATCATAAACTCTTAGTTATTGTGATAAGTAGTGTAATTGTTCATTAATTTTTTTGATATGAAATGTGATAAAGCATCATCGTTAATGACTCTTGTGGAAACAATCAAGTTGAATGGATCTTGAATGGATTAAACAATGATTGAGATATGATGCCAACATTAGGGATATTGAGTTTTCAAATGGAACATTGCTAAAGTTTTGGTAGAGATAATAAAAAAAATAATTCCTTAGTTTTTTGTTAACCATGACGTAATATTAGACTTGATATTGTTTGAAATTTTTAGGATGTTATAATCCATGCTCATTGTTGACAACAAAAGCTCTTTCCAAAACCATCAAACAAGACCCACCAATCAGCGCTAGTAGCAACCTCTAGTAGACGATCCATTCAAGCCCTTCAATCATTAATGTAGACCATCTCTTTTAAAGTCAAAACCAAATAATCTCATTTCTCCCTCCCACTATAATAAAAAAAATAATAATTAATCCCTTTCTTGATTTCAACCATCAACCAACATACCTCTACTAGTCATAACAGATCAAATTCCCTTCACTGTTGATTGTTGAAGCAACTAGAAAGAAGAAGAAAACAAGAAACAATAAAGAAAAAAGAGTTAAACCGAGAAGGATAAAAAAGTCAACTACTTGTGCATGATAATCTTTGTTTGTAGGTAATAATGATCTTCATCACTAGCATTGGGAGAAAGAAGAAAGGAAATTGCCACAGATCCACTAGATTTTTCCATTTCAAACATGGTGGTGCATGATTCCACGCACTAGCAGTGACGATGGTGTGTAGAGCCCATGCGTAGCTATTGTTCTTCCATTTCCAGCACTGTGTAATAGCCTCTCCAAGCTTTCCTCAACCTCTGAAAGGTCCATTTTAGGATTCATATGATTTTTAATGTGTTTTGTCGATTTGTGTTTAATTGTGATGATTGTGTAAATATTTGTAATTGTATCGATGTGTGAGTTAATTAGTAAAAGGAAATATGTATGTGTGTTTGCTTTTTTTTTTACATATTTCTGAATATTTTAATTGCATATGGCCAAGCTCTCAAATAAAAATTATATTTCCATAAAAAATATATGATACGATTTAACATTTTTTAATACAAAACATTCAAGAAAAATAGTTTTGTTTATGTCTTTGCATGCATTTTTGGATTTAATAACAAGTATATTAAATCTATAAGAACTTGATCTACATTTAAAAAAAAAACATCAAAAAATCAATTTTAAATTTTAAATATCAAGAATTATAAACTTATACATAAAACGCATTCCTGAATATTAAAAGAAATAAAAATACAAAAAAAATATGTTTGGACTTTAGAATGGCTAGGCTCTACCCATAAAGTCATGGTCCATGCTATTAGGGGTGGACCTGTTTTAACCAATAGATAAACCAATGATTAGAAAAACACAACAATACCTTAGTAATTAAACAAATAGCAATGCAGCTTACCTTAGGTAGGATATATTATGGGTGATATTGTCCTCCCAATACACAACTAGTACCCTTATCTAGACTTTGAAGACCAGTTAGGGTTCCTAGTGATCAAAACAATAGATGGTGAATCCAAACCTTTTTAACTGATAAAAAAATTCCTTATTCTTTCCATCTACATACATGAATATCCTGATCCGAGAGGATAATCATTGCGACGTTGTACATGTATGATAATAGGGATTAAAAAAAGTATGATACATCTATAAGAAATAATTCAATATGTTAAAATTTCAAATTTAAAAATCTCAAGTCATAAATGAAGAGAAGAGAGCACTTATAGAGAGTAGTGTTCCACTAGCTTTCTGGCTCGCACTACGGTGTGGATCAGTTCATTTTTTTAGCCTAAAAAAATATCAAAATGTTAGGAAGTTAAAAATTTAATGTATAATGGCTGAAACACTTCTAAAATACTTAAATAGTGACATATTGGGCAACATAGTTTTTTTTTTAAAAAAATATTAAGATGGTGGAACATTGAATTGATCTAGGCCAACAGTAGTCAACTTGTGAAACCTACAATCTAGGTTTGAGATAGTGTTAAAACCATGAAACCCACATCGAAACAAATTGAAAACCCTAATTATAATGAACCAAATATCAAAGGCTGAAAACAAAAAATAATTAATTTAAAAAAGAAAAAGAAGTGACCCAAGCAAACTTATATCGGTAGTTGGTGTAACGCCACTGGTTAGGCCAAATGTTTTTGGACATAAAAAGTAAAAAGTTAAGGAGGCGCTAGGATTTATAAAGAAGTAAAAGAAATTTGAGTCAACTAAGCATAATAAGTTCGGTTAATTTAATAACATAAAAAGAAAACCCTAATTTAATAACATTAAAAACCAAGAAATCAAGATGAATCTCCTATATCCAGGTTAATCTTTCAAAATCATAACTTGTGATATCTCAGACCTAAGCTTAATTAAGAAATTCAATTATGTACCAGAAAATAAGCAGAACAAAAATGATGTCAACTCGTATTAACCTATTAAGCTTGTAACCCGAGTTATTTAACTAGAAACACCAAATTTAGAAAAGCTTGAAGCCCAATTTTTAACTAATCAAATATTAAAGGATGAAATTAAAAAAAAATAATCATACAAAAGAATAAAAAAAAATCTACTATTGTAAGACAAAAAAAGGCTAGATCCCACCTGGATCAATCTGCCAAACCCAAGATTACTCAGGTTAGGAGATCAAGTAACCTGATAGAAAGGAAAATGAAGAAAATCACGAAACTCAACATTTAAAAAACTATTGTTAGCATATAAAACTTGTGACTCGAGCCATTTGACCAAAAAACAAAATATGAAAAAACCATGAAATTCAATCCTCAACAAACCAAAAATTAAAGAATGAAATTAAAAACAAATTGAACCCTACAAAAGGAACCAGAAGAAAAAAGAGTAAATAAAAACAAAAAAAAAGTGTGAGTCTACCTATGCTAACCCGCTAAACTCACGAGCCAAGTTATGAGATCAGGATAACCTGATATAAATGAAAATTAAAAAAACCATGAAGCTTATTTTGTAAAAAAAATCAATGTCGAGTATTAAGATCAAAAAAGAAAATAAGAAAAAAAAATGATGTTGTCCCATCTTAACTTATAAAACCATGTCTCAAGCCATTTGATTAAAAGTATCAAACACGAAAAAACCACGAAGCATAATTTTTAATAAATCAAATATCAAATGATAAAATTTAAAAAAATCAATTACAAAAAAGGATTCAAAAGAAAAAAATAGCAATTAAAGAGTAAGGATTAAATTTGAAAAAACTAAAAGGAGAGCATCGATAATTTCAGATTGAAGAGTTAAATTCAAAAGAAAAATTAAATTCATAAAATAATTAAAAGAAAAAAAAACCACCAAAATTGTGAGGACTATATTAAAAAAAATAATATATATTTTTTATCAAATGATAAAATTGAAAAACAATTGGAACTTTACAAAAAGGGTAAGAAATAAAATTAAAGAATCAGGACCAAAATTGAAAACAAAAACACGATAAATTTGGATTGAAGAATGAAATTAAAAAATATATATATGAAAAATTACAAAAAGGCCAAGCATAAAAATTACAAGTAAAAAGAATAAGGACCAACACTTAAATACACGTAATTAAGGGGACTACCCTAAACTTTTTAATGGCCAATGATAATTTTAAGGGAGAAGAGAGAAAAGAAAAGAAAAACATTGCTAGTGACAATCCGCCACAAAAAAACCATCATCTGTCGTGATTAGTACTTAAAAGTGCATTCTTATTAAGCTTTATATCATCATATTGCACTTAAAGTATCATTAAATTTCCTAACTTAAGCATGTTTTATAATAACAAGTCTGATAATATAAGATAGCTTTTATGTATGGTAAATGCTCATTTTATGCAGACATATCTCACAATTCAAAGGATTGATTGATGTGATTAACTATTGAAAGTGAAAGAACAAAAAAAAGGCTAAGCTTAGAAAAGAGATGCTGGTTCAATTCAAACTAGAACACCATTCAGTCATTGGGTCATATCTGGAGCTATAGATCTTAGATTTTAGTCTGGTTTATATGGCTAGAAAGCTGAGACATAGGCCTAAAATATTGATGAGAGTCCAAAACTCAATTATGCCGTTTTGGAGTCCAAATCTTAGCATCAAAAGAGAAGTATGAATCTGTCCTACAGCCCAGATACTGTTTAGTTTTCAGTCCATATCTCGGGTTCTAGAAGTCCAAATATGCTCATTCTTCTTTTAGTGGAAAGCTAAGACAGATTCCTACACCTTTCATGAAGACCACTGTGACAAATTCTGATTGGAACAATGCCATTTCGTCCAGAAAACAAATCCATACCTAAACCACCAAGTCCACTAAGCCAATAGTTGATCACTAATTCAATAGTTAATTACAAAATGAATAGTTCTTTTTAGCCTATAAAAGGAGATATTTGCCATATATTTAGACATCTTGGTTTTCTGATCAATATCATTTTCTTGCTTTCTCTTTTTGTAATATTCAAGTTCTATTTCATGTTCTATTTTCATTAATCTCTTGTTTATACTTTTCATTTCTTTTACCACTCTTAGTTAACTTCTATCATAATCATGTTCTTATCTTGTTTATTTATGTTCTTCTTCTTCATTATGTCTAGCTAAGTTAATTATGTCAAGGTGAAAAGGTTTCAGTAATGGTGTTGAATATGTATAATATAAACTCAACTTGGACTTCAATGTTTATATCCAAGAAAGTTTGTTATTTATATGTCTTATCTTTTTATCTTACTAATTCTTAATACCTTGCTTGTTAAATGATTAATCTAGATTTGTGTTGTATAACACTTGGTACAATAAATGCTTGATCATTCATAGTCTTCGGCCGACATCGTTGTTATGAGAGGAACTTAATTTGTTGTTAACATAAGTTAGCATCATGAATTCCTGACAATATTTAAAAATATGGTGTTACTAAAATAAGATAATTAATATGATCATGTTAAAAATTTATAATGAACTATTAAGGATAAATCATCCGATTGGAACCTTCTTTGTGTGTGGTTTCCAGTTGAGTAATAAAAAGAGTTTATACTATACTTATTTCTAATACTATTAGTGGATCCTCTAACCTTGACATATGTTTTTATTATTATTTAATCCTCACATTAATCTCACAACTTAAAGATCTCTTTAACTCTTTGTTAAAAAATATATATTATTTATAATTTATATAATTGACCTCCTTGTGGTTCGACCCCAGTCTTGCCAGATTATTTATTACTTTGACACTCCTGCACTTGGGATAAGACATCAACTCTTTGATCGTGTCATGCCGTCTCTTGAGAAAAAGGATGTTGCGAGTAATCCAATGACACTAAGGTTTTCACTACCAAAGTCAATCACACAACCAACCAGAAGGCAATAGAGTGATTGACGTGTGCAATTTATGAATCATCAACTTTTTTATATCTTATATTTTATTTATTAAATTGTCACATTGCCCCTATGGCTATATAATTACAATGAAAAAACCTTTATGAAATTACACAAAAGCTCTGAAATCCATCCCTTGATAATTGTGATTATAATCACAATTGGGCCATTACAATGTACCTAAAAAGTATAAAACCAAAAATGCCCTAGGCCATAAACAAAGTTTTTTTTTTTTTTTTTGCTTTTACGACTATTTAAGTAATTTCACTATGCAAAGAAAATTGAGAAAAGATTGAGGTGCCCTTTAACAAATATAAAATGATAAATGGACCCCGTGAAAAGACCATTTTACCCTCCAAGGACAATTCATTTTATTTTTTTTGTCAAGGAAAAAACCATAATTTTACTATTCCAATTCATAGTAAAACAATACATTTGTACTGTTGTTTGGCCATAACCTTTAATTTTTTGTATTATCTTCATTTTTTAAGATAAATAAAATTGAAAATTGAAAATAAAGTGTAAATTTTATACTTTAATACTAACAAAACGTAATTGGCATTGGAAAAATATTGTAGCTTTAAACTCATTAGCATTATTCACTAGATCAGTGTAATGGTTGTGTTGCACCTCCACTCATAAAGCTTAACACCAGCTTCCAAGAGTATTAAAGTCTTTTCACATGGTCTATTTATCAATTTCAAATTGAACCAGGACAAATATATCTTTTCCTATATTAAGTGCATAGTGAAATAATCAAAATACCTTTAGAAGTAAAAATTTTCAAATTGATGTCAAGTGATATTTTGTATTCTTACAATGATATTTTCGTTATTATAATGTTAGCTGAGGGGAAATTTGGTATTTGATAAAATATAAAATAAAATAAAATACATAAAAATACCCTTAAAATAAAAACCAATTAAACCTTAGGTCAAGGGTTTTTTAGTCTTTTCATAATAGTTTTTTTTTTGTAATTATAAATCAGCTCAGGAGCAATTTTGTATTTGGAAGAAAAAAAGGTGGGCATGCATGTATGACACCCAGAGGCGCGTGGGAGGTGCTCGCACACTTTGGTAGCACGTGCAGTGCCTCTTAGTGTCCAAAAAATGCCCTTACGCCGCGTCGTTAGAAGCTCAGTCGCGTCTTTTCTTGTTGGTACGAAGCGTGTCTCTGGTGGTGGTTTGGTTTGTCGTCAGTGAACCTTTCTATTTTTTCTTCTTTTTTCTCTCATCCCTTGATAATTACAATTTGACCCTTTTTTTATTGGCATGTTAACTTCAGTCATTATTCTTTTGATTTATAATTTTTTATCTCTCTTTTTTTTTGCAGAATTTTATTTGTTTTCAATATCATCATTCAATCCCAATTTACTAAATATTATATTCTTCAATTTAGTTCTTATTATTTTGATTTCTATTTTTTTTCCTTTGCCCTTTTGAAAACATTTTATTGGTTTTCAATTTCATCTTCGAATTCAAATTGACGATATTATGTTTTTCAATTTGGTCTTCATTGTTTTGATTTCTAATTTTTTTCTTAGCTCTTTCGTAAAAGTTATTATTCTTTCCAATTTCACCCTTCAATCAGAACATTGTTTTTTATGCCAATTTTGATTCTCATTTCTTTGATTTTTTTTTCTTTTTAATTTTGCCCTTCAATCAAATAAAAAAAATTATTTTGTTTTTTATTTTTATCCTCATTCTTTTAATTTCTATTATTTTTTATCTTTTTAAATAATTGAAATTCTTTTTTTTTTCAATTTTATCCTTCAATATTTGATTGATTGATGATTCAACTTTTTTATTTTTTTCAGATTTGGTGTTTTGGGTTCAATGACTCGAGTCAAGAGTTTGAAAAGTTAACTTATGTTTAACAAGATATCTCAAGTTGGCTCGACCCTAATTACTAGGATTACGTGTTTGTTATGTTAACTCAGGTTGACTAATATAAGTTTTTTATGTCATTTTTTTATCTTGTTTTGTTCTTCTCTATTTAATGAGTTGTGTATCTATCTACTATCATTTTCTATTTTTTTATGTAATGAAATTAAAGTCAATTTATTAAACCCAGGTTGAATTTATAATCCGAATCATTTATTAAAAATTTTTTTAAATACATTTGCAATAAATAAATATTATTATTATTTTTAAATAAAATAGTTCAGCTCAACAGCAAAACTCTACCACCAATACTAGTTTTCAAGATTGTGTCAGTCACACTAGGGCAGGGGGCTGGGCTTAAGGGAATATTTTGAATTAATTATATTGAAATTATGGAGGTCCATTAAGAATTTTAAGGGTCTAATATGAAAATACACCTAAAGTTTAGGGATTAAAGTCTCTTGGAAAATTTTTAGGATCCGTTGCCCCCTCTTCCGATACTTGCACGCTGCCCAGCAAACCTCGCAAGGACACGCACATGACGGTGGGCCATAGAGTTATGCTAACCACTAGCCAAAAGGAGCTATTCCCTCCATGAAGTCCATCAACACTCAATTTCTTGCCGCTAAAAGAATGCTCAAATTGTCCTGTTGTTGACAGAAGGAGAATTAAGGGATGATTGAGCTAATGGTATGTTTTTTAAAGTTTTTTTTTTTAGAAATATATTAAATATATTTTTTAATTTTTAAAATTTATTTTTGATATAAATAGATAAAATAATAAAAAACATAAAAAATTAAAAAAAAAATAGCATTAGTGCAACCCCATCCCAACAATAAATATGATTATTCATTTTTTTTTATCGAAACACCAAACCCTATACCGATTAAACAAGGAAATCAAGGTACATAAAATGCAGAAACCGCGTTTCAAAAACATTTAATTTTTTTATTTTTTATTAAAATTTAATATGATTTGTATGTTTCGGATCATTTTGATGTGCTGATATCAAAAATAATTTTTAAAAAATAAAAAAAATCATTGACATGTATTTTGATATAAAAAATTATTTGAAAAGCAATTGTTACCATACTGCGAAGCATGTTCGCAATCTTAGCCTTCTTCCTAAACTAGACCATGGAAATATTCAAGTTGTAATCGTGAATAAGTAATACATGTTATGAATACTTGTTTGGATAAAATAATGTAGAAAAGTCATAAATGTTTAATTATATAGCTTTTGGTTTTACCTTTTGAAAAGATTAACGAAACAAGTACTTTAAGAGATTTACAGCTTCGGAACTAGTTTCGAAGAAAACAGCACTAAAAAAACCATTCTCGAGGGGACCGCTAATAAGTGTGTATATCCTCTTCGATTTCAACTCCAAACAGCCCCTCAAACTGTGGATCAAAATTATCTAATTGGTTGTTGTGAATCTCACTGCTATCAATCACGTTACTCTGATATATATATATATACACACACACACACACACACACACACACACACACACACACATATATATTGATTGTCAGAGTAACGTGATTGGTTTTAGATCTACAATATATAACCTTTATTGAATGCTGTCGAATATTTTCTGCAAACCAAGTCCAGAATGAGCTACCATTTTTACAGCATATTGTTTTGTTGATGGCTAATATTCATTGGTATCTGATCCGATCCAGGGGTTAACTCGGTTAAGAAGATGGATTCTGGGTTACATGGGCTAACCTGGATTAACATGAATTAACCTAAATTTTTTTAAAAAAAACTAAAGTTTTAATATTTCACATCAAAAAATTTAAAAATAATTCATGTTAATATAAGTTGTATATATTATAAATTATTAATTTTTATTGCATGTATACCACTCAATTTTTTTAAAAATGAAAGGTATGGTGGAAATACAACTAAATAGAAATTATTTTTTTTCCTCACAAAAAATTTAATTTATTCTGCTATATACACAGATCAGATGGACATATATATAAAAGATAAGGAAATGTTTTTTCTTAGGTTTTAATGCTGCATTATTTTGTTGCATTATATACATGCATTGACCCATTATATTCTGTCATATTTAATATTCTATAAGAAAATGGGTTTTCAACCGAAGTGAAAAATAATGATAATTGATAATTTGCAAGTAATTGTCAATAGGAATATTTGCGTTTATTATTGCTTCAAATAGAGGTCTAGAAAGCAGTTCATGAGGACAATGAGTTATAATTAAATTCATACATCAATCTTGCCCGCTACTCTATAAAAAATAATGCTTGTTGACTTTAAAATATTATGCCCACAAAACTGTAAGATTTCAAGAGCAAATTAATATTAATTAAAATATATATATTTAAAAAAAAATAAATCTTAACTAGATTTTACCGGATTATCCGGATCACGAGTCATCCTAATTTTTGCTTTTTTTTTTTCCTAACCATGTAAAGGTAGAGATGTAAGCAATGGTACAAAGTGATACGGCATTGGTGGGCACTTGATTTGTTTTATCCTCTTTTCTTTCACATCACACTGCAGCAGCCACCTTTAGATGAAAGGTTCTGAGTGGGAAAAGTTTGGACTCTCTCTCTCTCTCTCTCTCTCTCTCTCACTCTGTGACAGGAGAAATTGGAAGAAAGCACTTCCATCTTAGGGGAATCTTTCCCCTTTGGTATAATTTCCTTACGAAGATAACTTCGCTCTTTATTGTTTTTTATGAATTTATATAGATGTTAATTGAAAATATATAAAAGTTTTGAATTTTTATAGATGTTAGGTTGTATAAAAATAATTTTATAATATTTGTAGGTATGAAAAACTGTAGGTAATCTCTAATATAGGGGAGGTGCTGGTGAATTTTTTTTAAATAATTGAATTCAATTATTTAATTATTCGTATAAATTTTTGTAGATGTGTTGAATGAAAATTTAATTATTTTATTGTTTGTATTATAATAATTATTTGATAATTTAATTTCTTTTAATTGTTATTATTGAATTTTCCATGGACATGGTAATTGGAAATGAAGAATTAAATTTCATTATTTTATCTCAATTTTATTTTATTAGTGATTGTAATGTTTTTTTATTATTTCCATTAATTTTAACTGTTATTTATGTATTTCTATAGATGTTAGTTGAAAATATATAGATGTTGACTTTCTATAGATGTTACGTTGTATATAAGATTTTCCAATAAAGTCAATTGGTTTGTAGTTATTGTAAAGATTTGCAGGTTTGAAAACTGTGAGTAGTCTCTAGTATGGGGGAGGTGCTGCCAAATTATTTTTAAATAACTGAAGTTAATTATGTAATTATTCGTATAAATTTGTGTAGATGCGTAGAATGAAATCTACAGCATGTCGTTAGCAGACGGTTGCAGCTAGTTCTCTAATAGCGAGGAGGACATATCCTTAGGTGCTAATCACAGCGAGACAGTTGTGCCAATTTATGATGCTGTCTCTTCTAGCACGGTTTCACAGTGTAGAGGCGGTGTGCCTTCACAGCAGGGTCACTTCACCTGCAAGTACCAGGCACAATGGAAAGATAACCTTTAAATGTCAGTTTGTTTAGGTTTGAGTTTTTATTTTATACACTTATAACATAATTTATGAACAACTAATTAATATTTTATTAATTTTATTTAATTTCAGGTTTACAAACATTGAGGCTACCCAAACAATAACATCGGCGTTTAAATCGTTGATGGAGATTTCATTGTTTCAATCGTGTCAAGTTTCCAAACATCCTGAATGTAGACTTAATATCGATGCATGGTTTAGACGATTTCAGGTAGGTGTTAAGTTTTAATTTCCAGCTTATTTTTAATAAATTAATTTTATAATTTTATATCTTGTACTATTTTTATTTTAAATGAATTATTTATATACACAACATAAATTTGAGTGGGATAGGGCGGATAACAATGTTGTGAGGAGGGTATAGGAGAATTACGCTGCAACTAGGTAATATCGAAAATAATATTTATTTTTGTTTTATAATTTTATGTTCTAAATTCTTATTTGTTACTATGGAAGTAGGTTGCGTGATTTTTGGTATGACACACAAAAAAAAAGCAAAAAGATATGCAAGAGATAACGGTCTTGAAGGATGGAATGAGGTGGCGGTTTGACAGGAATTCAAACTGCCATTCATCTTGGGGGATATATGGATGACATATATTGAGCACGTGATATCTAAGCGGTTCACACAACATTCACAGTCTGGTGCCAACAATCGGAACCAGTAAATTCATGGTTCGGTGATCACGCACACCGGCGGCTCCGTTCCGTTCATTGCACATGCGAAGCAGATGGTAAGATTAATTTAAATGAAATATATTGTTAATTAATTTTTTGTTGCTTATAAATATATTTAATTTGCAACCTTTTTTTTTCCTTACAGGCTATGTCTCTTGGACGTGAGCCGAGCCCAATGTAGAGGCACACGTGCGGAGTCAACATCGCTAAAAGGGGGTGCATCATTTCATGAACAACTGTGCTCAACACTTCATGGTATGTTCGTTCAATCATTTTATTTCGTAAGTTATTATTTTCTTGACTTAAATATGATGATTTAAAAAAAAATTAGGAGACCTATAATAGCCGGTTGAGGGGGAGATATGGGGACGATCCTTCGACTCATCCGAAATCTAGATTTTGATCCGGATTTGTGGATGGAGGTAGGATTGTCTGGTGGATCTGATAAAAATCGGGTTTATGGGCTCTCCAACACTACAACCGAAAACTTGCAGTCGGCCTATAGTATCTCAACCGTTGGGAGCTCTCCATCAATATCAAGCACCCAGTCTGAGGAGTTCGTGGCCTTGAAACAACAATATGAACGACTCTCGATGGATTATGATCAGCTCCGTCAAAGGTCATGGAGATGAGATCAAGGATGGGTGATGAATATGTGCAGCCCATTCTTGGCCGTACGGTCCCAGGAACAACTAGCCTCCTCCTCCTCCTCCATCTCCGTCGTTATTCTAGTTTAATTTTGTTTTTAAAACACATTAAATTTGTAATGAATATTTGGATGAATATTATTTAACATTATTTTTATATTTTTAATGTTTAATACAATTTTATTTGGCTATTTATTTGGTTAATTAGTTTTTTTTACTATTAATAAATAATTTTTTTAAAAATATTTTAAATAAATATCAACGGCCTTACAGACGGAACCAAGCCATCAGTATTTTACCGAGAGTTGCAAAAATATTACCATTCATGCCACAATCACCGATGGATATATTCCGTCGGTAGTTTACAGAAAGCTCTAAAATATTTATCGCCCATGCCACAATCACCGACGGCCATTCTGTCGGTGATTACCATTGAAAATACAAATAGATATATTTTGTCGGTAAAGTTCTCACGAGAAATTTTTATTTTTTGATGCGCTTCGCCATCAGTAAAAATTTTAACGACAAATAATGTGTTAATCTGTCAGTAAAACTGTTTAATGATATAGTGTTTCAACCAAAGTGAAAAATAATGATAATTGATAATTTGCAAGTACTTGTCAATAGGAATATTTGCGTTTATTATTGCTCCAAATAGAGGTCTAGATAGCAGTTCACGAGGACAATGAGTTATAATTAAATTCATACATCAATCCTGCCCGCTACTCTATAAAAAATAATGCTTGTTGACTTTAAAATATTATGCCCACAAAACTGTAAGATTTCAAGAACAAATTAATATTAATTAAATATATATATATTTAAAAATATATATCTTAACTAGATTTTACCGGATTATCCGGATCACGAGTCATCTAATTTTTGCTTTTTTTTTTTCCTAACCATGTAAAGGTAGAGATGTAAGCAATGGTACAAAGTGATACGGCATTGGTGGGCACTTGATTTGTTTTATCCTCTTTTCTTTCACATCACACTGCAGCAGCCACCTTTAGATGAAAGGTTCTGAGTGGGAAAAGTTTGGACTCTCTCTCTCTCTCTCTCTCTCTCTCTCACTCTGTGACTGGAGAAATTGGAAGAAAGCACTTCCATCTTAGGGGAATCTTTCCCCTTTGGTATAATTTCCTTACGAAGATAACTTCGCTCTTTATCTTAGCCAATGAGATATAACTGCCTCTTTAGTTGACGAATGACATTACAGGCGGCCCCATCCATGCTTCAAGAAGCCCAAGGAACTGTCGGGGGAAGAAAAAACCCTAGAGTAAAAATGGTTTTCTTTTCTTTTTTAATGCTCATCAACACAAGTTCCATATATATATAAACACCAGATACTGAGTTCTTTAAATAGTTTTGAAAAATTAAAAAACAAAAATATAAGAATTATAATAAATTATTAATTAAATCGAAATTATAAGTGAAATTTAATTTAAGTTTACGTACATATGATTTTATTTTAAACATGCTATTAAAATTTGTTTGATTTATGAATATGATAAACCGACAGACAACTGATTATTGAGAATTTTTAAAGCCAATATATATATATATATATATATATATAATAAAACATTCAAATAAACCGGATTTTGTTTATGTTTTAAAAATTTTGAAAATATGTTAAACACAAAAGAAATATTGTAAGAAACGACTCTGTTTATAACATTGAATATTATTTCTTGGTTTTAATTTTTAAAAATTTATAAATATATAAATTTGTACAATCATTTTCTTCTTATAAGTAAAAGTTACGTACCCAATAATTATTTGCCAGTTTATATATATATATATATATATATATATATATATAAAAGTGTTCATTTATTGAAATTTTCTTTATGAAAATTCATTCCTAATTGTAGTCCTCCATGGTTGATCAATCACTGCCAACATTTGTCCCAGCCACTATAACCTTCAATTTTTATCGTCTGCAGCTTCAACCACTTCCATCAACGGCTAATTAATTACCTTGAGCAGCATCAATTGACAATTAGCACCTCCATTATTAGCATCCCGTGGCCCTGCTAATACAATCAGAGTGATTTAATGGAAATATTTGTTTCATGTCAAAACATTAAAAGAAAAAAAAAAACACAACAAAGCTAAAAAAAAAAAAGTATGCAATTCTGTTAGTTTGTAAGAAAAAAATACCGGAGACAAATGCTGTATTTAGGGATTAAATTGATACAATTAAAGATTTAAGGACTTATTAGAAACTCACCCCATTGTAAGGACGTATGGCCTTTCCTTATTGGCCAGTACTATTTTTTTGGTTTAATACGTTTGTATATACGCACAACCTAGCAATTAATTACCATACACTACGTACTTCTGCTTCATAACACAACACCGAACGTCACAACACAACAACTAAAGCACAACAATTTCAAACAAGCCCTCAAAGCAAGTAAAAATAACGTTGGAGGTCGACGTGGTAACGAAGTGGTGGTAGGGTGATATGATTGAGACTTTCGAATCATAACATGATTGAATTATTGTGTTCGAAATATTTTCAGCTCCACAAAATATTTTACATAAAAATATTTTTCAAGAAATTAACTAAGTTTAAATAAAAGTTGGCAAAATAATATTTGATATCATCGATTTTTATGTAAAATATTTTATAAGAAATAATGTCAAAAGAGTAATTTCAACTTAAAATTTAAAGCTATAGGTGAAATAGAAATAATTTTATATTATTATTTAACATACTTTTATAAATAAAAACATTGTAAACTTAAAACTTTCATATATCTATAAACAACTTTGTAGTTAATTTTATTAATTTATTAGAGAAAATAAAGGCGAAAAAATTCAATATTTTGATAGCTTGATTATAGTTATAACGCGCCCGCAAATGTAACATACACACACACTAAGTGTAGTAATCAACTTAGTAGATTGGCTGAGAAATTAGCTACCATTATGAATAAAGCGATAATGTACTTGAATATGTATGGGTTTAGTTGAGAAATATGGATTGATGGAAGTGTCATAACTGAGTAGTGAAAAATATGGTGGATTCTCTATTTCAGTAGTGCCAAAGAAAGGATGTAAAGAAAGGCTTGTGCTTGATTTCCTTTGCTGCCTTCTTTTGGTCAATTTGACTTAATTGGGAGGAATAATTGCGGCGATTAATGGTAAGATGCCGGCCGGTTTGAGATGATATTTTCTCTGTATAGTTTTACCGTGTTGTATTGTGGGTGAAAGCTTTTGATGAACATTTTTTGTTCTGATGTGGATCTTTTTTGTGGCTTGAAGGGGATCAAAAGTGGGTTCAATCCAATGGCTAAGACTTTGCCTATGGGTTCATTCTTTATGCATCTTTTCATCTCCTTTTGGTGTCTTTTATTTTTGTACATTAGTCTGAGCTGTGCATGGGTGTCGGAGTCGGATTCAATTGATGTATTTAACTAGACGGGGGAAAATGAAATAAAACTTTTATAGATGTAACCTTGGTTCAATTAGATGGCACCATCTCGCAATGCTTGGAAGGAGTTCATTTTCAATCATATCATCACAAAAGGAAAAAAGATTTTTTAAATATTCTATTTCTTTTTTATTTTGGAAAATTTACCCCTAACATTCTATAATTTAGTCAAAATTATATTTTTTTATGGAGTTTTGAATAATTCCAGTATGCATCTTGATTAAAAAAAAATTCAAAACTGAGAAAATAACCAAACTACCTTTGTATATATTATAATCAACATAAGTTGATTAAAAATTATGGATTGAAATCCATTTCTCATCTTTGTTTATTATTATTATTATTAGTATATACTTTTGATCTGTGTAGCTGAAACTCTTTATTTATATTTTTAATTTTCTTTAATTTTTAATTTTTTAATTTTTCTTGTTTCCTTATAAATCAAACGGTAAGAGAAAGATAGCTCTCTTTGTTCAAATCTAGGTTAGTTGTTTAGCCTCAAGATTAATTTGTGAAATGGCTTTTTCATTTGGGTTTTTTTATTATTATTTATTTAAGGATACATGGAGAATGTGAGGTTTTTTTTTTTTTTTTTAATTTGGGTTCTCTAGTCTTTAGATTCTTGATGGAAGGTGTGTTTAATATAGAAATATAAAAGAGAATAAAAAAAAAGTTATTTTTTTACAAGGTTAGATATATTTTTAGCTAAATCAAGTTTTGAGTTTCGGTTACAGAGTGTGAATAATAAAATTTTTTTTAAGAGAACTTGGATATTCTAGACTCTATTGAAATGAATACTATGTGGGGTCTTGAAAATCATGAAAGCTTAGTGCTTTGATGGGTTAGGATTAATTGCTTTTGAAGAGAAAAAAATATTGAAAAATGGTATTATGGGGTTTTAGGTATACAAATTACAGTAGAAATTATGGGTTTTAATGGTGTTAAAAGTGATTGAGCACGAAAATAAAGAGCAGAGAGGCTTGAGTTGTGATTTTGAAGTAGAGAGGTTTCTAACTAAGATAACTTCTATGTGGTTTTTTGTGGTGGTGATTGATTTTTGCATTTGTATAAGAGAAGAGGGTGGCATAAATTCCTACCATTTGTTTTTTCCAGCTCTCATGACATGGGACAAGTTACCCCTGCCAATGGTGGAACAACCATTGGAGCCAGTAACACTCAATCAGCAGCTCCAGTTTCATCTGGTAATTCAATGCAAAACAAAAAGGATTATGATTTCTCCTATTTAACTCAAGGCATGCATGTTCTCAAAGCACTGAGTTCCATTGGGGAGATAAAATAGCACTTGCCAGTTTTTGTTTTCCCCCTGATTTGTGAATGTAAACTATATATTGTGCAGAGGTAGTTCCAGTTCCAGAAATAGGGTGGCTAATATAGATGAGAAATGGATGGCTAGGGTAGAGGAGAATGAACAATAAAGCATATGACTGAAAAATGTTCTTATTAATTATTTTTCTCATCAAGATTGAATGAAGCACATTAACATTTAATGAATAAAATGACCATTAAAAAACAATAAAAATATAAAATTGCAATGCACATACTAATTATGCAACTTGAGCATTTTATCAGATTAAAAATATAATGAAATGAAAGTGAGGAGATAATTTAACGGAAAAAAAAAGGATATTTCTAGTTCAAATCATACCACTTGTATTTCTCTTCAATTCAAATGTAAATAAGTAATCAACTAGCAATCTTGAGTTGGTGAGTTCTCCCCTTTGGTTTTGCTCTTGGGAGCGGTTGTTTACCCTTGAGTCATGTTCAAAGTATGTCTATGATATAAAAAAAATAATGAATATTAATAAAACTTAAAAGATAGGTATCTATGCTATAAGAAAATCATTATAACAAGCATTTATTATTATATTTCAATTTAATAGATATATAGCTATACATTACTCTTGACGAATGAAATATGAACGATTTGTGTTATTTCAATTTAATGACAATATAACCTTGCAACCAAAACTTCGTTATAAGCTTTTGTGTGCTCCTACAGCATGATGATTCGATACATGCATGGTGTATCTATGAAGATCAGACATATGTTTGGACAGAATGACAATACTCACACACACACACACACACACACACACACACACTTAGGTATCTATGCTTGATTCTTCTCTTCTTAATTCTTCAATAATCTTGGGGGTTTCTAAAGAAAATAATGAAGAAAATTTGTGAACAATTTCCATTTTGCTTGCAAAATAAGAACTTGGATAGGCATCTTCCATTATCAGTAAATTTGACTGCCAAAAGATTGAACAGAAATCAAAGAAAATTTAGTGGAAGGTCCGCAACCAGTAAACTATAATGAAATATTCAAACCAAAGTACACAAACTTGATTTATTGAATAATTAACGCAACTAAATTGTTGAACATCTTCTAAAATTTATGATAATTATTCCCCCATTTATAAAAAAATACTAGCTAGCATTCCTGAAAGTTGAAAATTAGCTTCTAGAACCTTATCAAAAATATACCATACCAATCCTGAGGGGTATAGCATAATTGGTCAGGTTTTATATATGCTTTCTAGAAATCATCTGTTCGAATCTCACAAACTTCAGGGCTATTGGAGGCTTACATTATCATTAACTTTAGGGTCCGTAGAATTAGTTGAGATACACGCAAGATATCCCGAACACCTACGTTAATATATATATATATATATATATGCCATACCATAAGAATCACAAATAAAATAAAGTTAACTATATCAATATGGAGAATATTAACTATTTAGAATCATGCTCTTAGGCTTGCTCATACTCCTGATAAACAGAATTAATTTAACAGATTTAAGTGTAAATATGTAATATCAATAGCATGTAAGAAGGGAACCGGTCACAGTCTTATATAGATTAGTGATCAGATTCCTCCAACCGAAAACTTTAGTAAAAAAACTGATTCAAGTTCTAAGCAAGAAAGAAAATTTGAGGTTGAAGATCAAAACAATTTATATCAAACTCACTTAAAAAAAGCTTCAGCCCAATTTGTGCTGTTTTCGCAGGAATTAATATCCTTTGTTCTGGTTTCTTATACATTCCTTGACGAAAAACAATAATATCCCAAAAAAAGAAAAAGAAAAGGAAAGAAAAGAAAACCACCAATAATTTGGATGGCCCTTCTTCCACAAAGCTAGTACGTGTTGCCTAGCTATTGAACATATGTCAATAATTTAGGAATCACTTTAATTATAACATCAGAGAACTCATTATGAAAATTAAAAATAATTAAATTATATATAGAATTGTCATAAAGATTTATACAGCAAGAGATTATTTGTAATACATAATGAACCGTAGTCCACTATAACATTGACTTGCATCAGTACAGCAAAGTGTAAAAACAAACACAAAGGCTGAGTGCACATGCCTAAACTAGCTAATTCCTTTGACGAAGATGATTTAAGAAATTTCTTTATCAAAGAAAAAACGAGGAGAAATCAAAGAAAAAACGAGGAGAAAAAAAAATGGATGAAAGAAATGAGAAATACCTCTTTTATGGTCTATTAATTAGTTGTCCCTAGCAATTGTGCTTACTCTGAGAAATTACTTCGAACATTCTCAAGAACCCTTTTCCATGATCTGTATCACTTGCGTTACTCTTGCAGATTTCCTAGCTGCAAACATACTAGAGAAAATATCAATGAAACAAAGCAAAATAAAACTACCAAGCAAAGAAATCAAGGAAGACTAGGAGGAGGAGGAAGGGGGTGGGGGGGGCTGGGGGGCGGGGCTGAAGGTGATGGCAGAAGCATAGAGAGCACAAAGGAGTGAGATGCAGAGTCTACTGCAAAACATCATCTGTGCTCTCTATCTTCTGTCAACAACATCACAAGTGCCTCCTCTCCACACAACTCCCAATTCTATTGGATTCTGAACTATTTTTTTATATATTTATAATTTGATTTTACCCCCGAGTAGATGAAAATAGACTTGCTAAGAAGAGATTATAATATTCATAAAGAAAGTTTCTTTAAAAGGAAAGGTGTATAATGGTCTAGAGGGAGTGAGAGAGAGAGAGAGAGAGAGCTTTGGGGATGACCTATCATAGACCACCAGTAGCCTCAATTTATAGGAAGAAAAGGGACCGTGCCCTCTGAAAGAATTACAATGGGTAGATAGACTGCCTGTCTCTTGTACTCTATTCAAGTAACCGTCTCTCACGAGCTCAATATTTGATACGACAAGCCATGCTCACCTCCTAACAACCCTAATCGTACTTATGTTATAATTATAAGAGGAAGAAAACCCTAATGGCACTTCATTTTAGACCTATACAAAATGAGTTCAGAATCAACACTTGGATTCGAGTCTTTTTGTCCATTACTATCTTAAGAACAAAAAGTTGATCATTACCATCCCATAATTGCAAGAAAAATATAAATAAAATCAGAATTAATGCATAGCAACTAGTGTAGTTAACAAGTACATGGGTTGAATGATTCAGAATATCATTGTACTGCGATATCTATCTACCTAACTAATTTCACACCCACTCAGCTTTATTTTGAGATACCATGTGCGCTGGGATTTTCAGCAAATCTTAGAAGATTATTTACAGGTCAAAATCCGCATGGAATGGCTGTAAAAGCTTAGAACATTTAGGCAAGTTGTTATGATTCATATCTTATTTACTCATCATGTCAATATAGTGTGACCCACTACAATGGAACTGGAGATGTGTACATGTCTTTGAACTTATCAAGTGGCTTGAACGCAGATAACTAAAGTAGATATGGACAAATTAGTCTTTGTAGGGCAAAATGTCAAAATATCTAGAGCCATCACTTTAAAGAGAAGTCCACCCCAAGACACGAGTAATAACAATGGTTATATGATGTGTAATAATATTCAACCTGCTTCTTTCATACGTAGCTTTCCTAAGGAGTGGAAAAAAATAATCCACTATATTACTAATAACATTAGTAGCAATAATAATAATAATAAATTAATTTGAATTATTTTCCCACAATACAAGCAATTTGTAAATTCACCCTTATCTTTTATCCGTTATATTGACATAGTTGTGAGAGGATACAAATGAGAAAATAGTGATCTTAGAACACTATTTGTTGACCAATAATTTGTTTAAAAATAAATATCTTTTTTATTTTTTACTTTGTAGTGACAATTATTTGTCAAAGTTGTTGAAATTATATTATCATAATTAATGATGGAGTATATATCATTCCAAATATTTGATAATAATGGGTGGAAACTATGAGCCCACTTGTATACACATGTTAATACTTTTTATTTATAAAGCTTTTCCATCCTCTTTTATTCTGATCTTCTAGTCTCTATAACCATTTAAACAACAAAGCTTTGTTTTTACTTTAAAAATCCCACATCTAAGACTCCTATTCTTTTTTCTCTCACAACTACACTCTATGATACCTTATAAATTTTCTTTGCATTAGTGACTCCAACCCATAGAAATATTCTTTGGATGGAAGTTATCATTTGAACTATACCCTTGGCATAAGAAAGATGGATATATATAATATGGACGGTGAGTTCACTATAATTTTAATCAAACATGCACGACCAATGCTTAATAACCTTCCTCTCTACAATCCTAGCCTTGCACAGATTCGAGAAATCACTGGTTTCTAGGTTGATATTGTTTGGCTTCCAAAGAAAGGCCTAGATACCTGACAAGAAGTGTATCCCAGCTACAAAAGATTGCACTTGCCATACTGGTTGTAAATCCATCACCCATATTTATTTCTATCAAAGAACTTTTGTAGAAGTTTACTTGCAACTAGCTCAAACCATCTCAAAATCCTGTTTAAATGGATTAGGGATTTGTAGTCAGTTGGAACAAAATTGAGAGTATCATCTAGGTATTGCATATAAGTGAGATTATTTCTATTTCCATAATCAATACCCTTGACATAACTGATGTGGATGCTCTTTAAATAAGTTTGACAATCTCCTTGCTGTTATATCAAATAGAAAGAGTGAATGTGAATCACCTTAGCTTGATGTAATCCGCGCTAGCTTAACTCCAAATTCACTTAACTCACAATAGTAGCAGTAATGTAGTTTTTGTCTTTTTATCCTTTTTGGTTGTTTTTTTTAGTATGTTAAAGGTAAAATCTAAGAACAAATCATCTTTATCACCTTTTGTTGGAGAGTGAATCTTTATTAAGCTAAATTCAGATTGGTATTGAAGTTACACTTGGTTTATACAAAGCCACTTCCCAGTCAGGATGGGGAGAAACAAAAAAAAAAATCAGACTTTGGACCACAGTGTGGTCCAATGACAACTTATTAGGGCACGTGACACTGTGGAGCATGCTCTTGATGTTTATAATGGCTGAAATTGAGCCAGAATTTCAATACATGTATATTTGATGCTGTGATCACCTGGATAAACTTCTGAGAATGACCCATCAGGGAGGTGATTATTCATTTCTTCTTCCAAGTTGCAAAATTTATATCTGTGAATATATATAATCTAGTGCTGGTCCAATTCAAACTAACTATACATGTCATCAGCTTTATTCTTTCTTTATTTTTTTTAATAGGAACCGTCAGTGTTACTCTCAGAAACCAATTAGTAAAGGATAAGAAATAAATAAGTTATATTACTATGTAACTGCAATAATTATCCTCCTAGCTAGCATCTTCCCTTGCCCACAAGTTTCCAAAGAGACATAAAGACAGAATATTTTGGCTTTAACGTCAGGAATTATCATCCTCCATTTGGAACTTGCCAAGAAACACGGAGGGGGAGAGGAAAGTAGAGATTTAAAGCATCCCTCAACAGAAATCTCATACCCTTATCATCAATATTATTACTAGTTCCCCTTCCCAATCCCATCACCTGTCAACATACAACTATTAAGATGGGGTGGTGCGGGTTGCTATACTTTCAAAACAATATTTTTTAACTATTCATGAACAAGAACAAATAAATAAAGATCCTATAGTACGTGTCAACACCCCAGATAATCCTTTCCTCATCTGTAATATGGGATTGGGTTTATTTGGAAAAAATCTAAAACAACTGGTACATCGATGTCCATCTCTATTTCCTATGCTAGCTAATTCAATAGCATTATTGTTTGAAGTAGTTTTTCCAATTGCTTTGAGGCTCGAAACCTAAGATTAAAGGAGGAAAAGGAGGGAAAACAATGAAGGGATTGGATGGCTTTGGCATATATCCCACTCATGCCATTTTTGGGCCGTTGGAATTTTGTGCTTTCCCCTTTTGGGTGGAATACCAGATATGGTGTAAACAGGGTAGTAAGTATGTCTTCTCAGAGAAAGTATCTTCCTATCAAAGAAAAAGGAAAGAAAACAGACTGACTCACTTTAAAGACTTGGTGACTGTTTATGCTCCAGGAGCTTGGATAGGCGTTAAAACCACGCTAGCCGCATCTACATGAAAACATATTCCATCCTTTATATATATAGTGGAGGAGGATCCAAGTTCTTGTTTTTATATAATTGGTTCAATGTATTCATTTTGCTTAGTATCTGTGAATCTTTATGGTAAGAGACCGAATATTTATGCGGCAATAACAAAATGCAGTAATCTTTTTTAAAAAAAAAAGAAGAAGAAGAAGCAAAATGCAGTAATACTCTTCAGAAGTTACGAGTAAGTAGCTAGGTTCTAGACCCATTTTTTCACTCTTAATTTTGTTTTTCAATTTTAGGGAAAGAATAATTCTGTTGGAATAAACTCTAAACTTCAAGTCTTCTTTAATTTAATTAGATAAAAAAGTTCTAACACATTATGGATCTTAATAAACCTGTGTTGTAAGATTTTCATTTTTTAGGGTTATACTAAAGAATGTAATATATATTAACCTTTATCGATGAACTTAATCTTTTAACTTTTAGAGTGAGTGATTCTGTGACACTTCCACATTAACGTCTTTTTCATCGGTGTATGAGTTGTAATTCCATCGAATAATAAATCATCAATGGATTTCCCAATGAAAACTTATCGTCATTGAATGTCTCGTCAAGGATTTCAAGTTCGTCAGTTGTTCATTCATGATTTATATATTGACATAATCACAGATAAAATATTCACACACAAAAATGGTGCTGACCATTTTCATGTTGACCAATCTATCAATAATATTTATTAACGAATCACTGATGAACTAATTGTTAGTAATATAATGTGTATCACCAACAGATTAACCAACATAATCACCGACAATTAATAAAGTTCTAATGGTAAATTCATCGGTCTATATATATAAAAAGTTAACAATTCTATATAATTTTATGAGAAAAATGAGTGTACATTACCAACACAATCACTGACAAAAGTTTTATCTTGGTTGCTAATTTTGTCGATATTTTAGTAATTTATTTTTCTATTAATGCATGCTTATTTTGATAAAAAAAAAATTCACTATCAGAAATTCGTTTAATACCAACAGAATTGCAGACAGAATAATTCTGTTGGTAATTTGAGGTCGCCATTACCAATAGAATTTTCTCAGTCGGTAATTTCATCGGTAGATATCGACGGCAAAAATTTGTCGGTATATACCGATGAAATTACAGACGGAATGTTGAGAATTTAAAAAAAGAGGGTGGTTCGCTGAAGTGGAGGTTATTGCAGGTATTTTTTTACCGATGGATTCAAAACGTTAGCTCCGTACGGTAATGTGACCGATTCATCGATGAAAATGCCGACGGAATTACCGAAGGATTCAAAACACCAGCTCCGTACGGTGACATGACCGATTCACCGATGAAAATACCGACGGAATCACCGACGGATTTAATATGGCAGCACTGTACGGTGACGTGCCCTGTTTACCGACGGAATCACAAACGAAATAGTCCATCGGTGAAGTTGTCGGCAAAAGTTAATATATCCCCTCGTATTGACCCTATCTTCCCCTATTTCTTATTCTTCTTCCTCATCTTAACTCTCCCCAACTGCAAACAACCAGCGCCCACCCAAAAAAAATCTCCCTCTTCTCAGCACAACAAGTCATATATCTTGAAGTCTTCTTGTTATAACATCCGTGTTCTGATTTACCGACGGATTTTTATCAATTTTTGTAACTAATTCTATCTTTTAAAATTTTAACATATAAATATCATGGTTTTTATTGTTTTTTTTTAGTATATGTATTTTGTTAGTAGATGTACATGTTTTATTGTTATTTCTCGAACAAACTTATAGTATATGAATGTATAATTTTATACTTGTTATGGTTTGTTTTAGATTTTGTAAGATTGTATTTGTTTGTAAATTGTTGAAACTTTATTGAATTACCGAATTACATGTGTTGTTTTGAAATAATTAATAGCTTGTTTAATGGGTCCGTTTTAATTTTTATCATCAATGGTATTGCGGAGTTGTAATTTCCGTAAATTGATATATATGTATTAATTTGTATGGACGTTGATAATTGATAATGAATATTTAATATTTATGAGAAGTTGTAATTGGTTTGTTGGATAATCTCGAGGTAAACCAATATTTTTGCAAATTTATTTACCTAACATAGTTAATTAATACATGTTGTCATCATAATTTTATAGAGATTCGATAGAAGTCATGGATGATCGTTCATGGATGTATCGAGATTCACCCCAAGGATTGTGGAGGATGGATTATTGTAACGGGGTTCAGGGTTCTATTAATTTCACAACATCTATTCCCATAAATTTTACTGGAGACGGTATTAGGTGTTCATGCAAGAAGTGTCAAAATAAAAAGTATCTGCATCCAAATGTTGTAACGATGCATCTTCTACACAAAGGGTTTATGGAGAATTACCAGTATTGGTATGCACACAGAGAAGTATTTGTTAGTATGAGGAGAATGGAAGAAAGGGTGGTTGGGTCAACTTCTAGTGCTAGCAACGTGCATGAAGCGGCAAATGACAACACTAATCCTTACAGGAATATGGTTATGGATGCAATGAGAATGAATCAAGGTAATGTCAGTTACTGTCCAATCGTAGAAGAAGAACCTAATGAAGATGCAACAAGGTTTTTTGATCTATAGAATTCTGACAAACCATTATGGGATGGCTGCACGAACCACAGTAAATTATTGGTCGTAGCACAAGTGTTCACCATCAAGTCAAATCACGGGTTGAGTGAAGCCGGTTATGACAAAATTATCGAATGGCAGGTCATACTCATGGTTTATAACTTGCCACTGAGGATGTGTATAAGGCCGGAGTTCATGTTTTTATCCACTATCATACCCGTTCCGAGCAGCCTGAGCCGAAATATAGATGTTGGTCTTCGACCATTGATTGATGAGTTGATGAAGTTGTGGTCCTCCAGATCTTTCACTTATGATATATTGAGGAAACATAATTTTATTATGAAGGCGGCTTTAATATGGACTATAAATGATTTTCCAGCTTATGGAATGGTTTCTGGTTGGAGCACGCATGGAAAACTAGCATGTCCATACTGCATGGAAAACAACAAGGCATTCATACTAACAAACGGAGGTAAAGCTTCTTTTTTTTTATTGTCACCGTCGTTTCTTGCCACCGAATCACAGGTACAAAAAGAACAGAAAGGATTTCTTTGTTGGCAAAGTTGAAAGGGATGTTGCACCCCCACATCTTTCTAGTGAAGAATTGCATGATGTTATATCAGAGTACGGTAATATTGTGTTTGGTCTCCAATCAGGTAAGCAGAAGTTTCTTGGTTTTGATTTGACCTACAATTGGGTAAAGCGAAGTATCTTTTAGGAGCTTCTTTATTGGAAGACCAATCTCCTCCGCCATAACCTTGACATCATGCACATAGAAAAGAACGTGTTTGAGAACATTTTCAACACTGTCATAGATGTGAAGGGGAAGACAAAGGACAACATCAAGGCTAGATTAGATATAGCTTTTTTCTGTAACCGTAAAAATATGGAGTTGGTTTGTGATGGGTCACGGGTCGCAAAACCAAGAGCAAGCTTCGTGTTAGAGAAAAATGCACAACTACTAGTCTACAAATGGCTTAAGAGTCTACGTTTTCTCGATGGAAATGCCTCAAACATATCACGGTTGGTTAATATGGAGGAATGCAAATTATATGGAATGAAGAGTAATGACTGCCACGTGTTTATGCAAACACTCATTCCATTAGCTTATCGTGATTTGTTGCCAAAAGAGATATGGGATGCACTCATGGAGATTAGTCATTTCTTTATAGATATATGCTCCAACAAGTTAAATGTTGATTACATTGAGAGGCTTGAAACAAATATCATCGAGACACTATGTAAACTTGAGATGATATTCCCTCAATCATTTTCTGATTCAATGGAGCATCTCCCCATACATTTATCGTTTGAGGTAAAAGTTTGAGGATCGGTCTAGTATAGATGGATGTATCCATTCGAACGGTTAGATATTACAGTTGCAATGTATGGGGAAGATATTTGTCTGAAATAGAGTTCAAACAAGCACATAATTATGTTCTATTTAACTGTGATGAGCTGAGACCTTTTATTCAGTAAGTATATGTACTACTAATTAAACTTTGTTAAGAATGTACTATTTATATATTTTAATATCATAAAATCATATAATTTGGAACAACCTTTTAGGCAACATCGATAATATTTACTATCCAATAACTCACAGCTGACCGAATCCCAAATCTTTCAATTACAAGATAAATAATTTACCATGTGGTTCAGAACACATGTAAGTACTATCAAAAACTCATTATCTTTTGTAAAGTTACTGTATGTCATTACAAAATTCTCGTTCATTGTTGTACATGATATACAAAGTTTATCAAATGAGAAGGAGTGCTGTTATTTCATTGTCTTCACTAAACCTGGGCCTTGAAAGAAAAGTTAAGTGCTACAACGGATATTTTATCAATGGATATGTGTTTCATACTGAAGAATACGGGCATGGAAGAAAGACATACAACAACAGTATTTGTGTTTAGGGATCGACTTGTAGTGAGTTTAAAGTTGACTACTGTGGTAAATTAGAAGAGGTCATCGAATTGCAATATCATAGCAAACAGAGTATAGTGTTTTTATTCAAATACTATTGGTATGACACCACTGATAGAGGAATTAGAGTAGATTCTCACTATGGTCTGGTCGAAATCAACTCAAAAGCTAGACTCCGCAATGTAAACGATGTCTTTGTTTTCGCAAAGCAATATCAACAAGTTTATTACACATACACCCCTTCCTTTAGAAAGGATCGATCAAGAGTTGATTGGCTATCTGTTTTAAAAACAAAACCTAAAGGTCGTGTCGAGGTTGTTCAGGATGAGAATGAAGACACAAGTGTGCAAGATGAAGCCTTTCAAGTTAGTGAGTTGGTTGAACCATATGGAGTTACTCCTTCGATTGACTTGGAAGAAAATTCAAATTTTCATGTTTTTGATGATAGTCTTGTTGATGTTGACGCAGAGGAGTTGAATGTTGTTTTGAGCTCTAGCGGACAAGCAAGTGTCGATGAAGATGATGATGATGATATCCATATTGAAGATTGTGATAGAGCTGATGATTATTCAATTGACGATGAAGAAGAAGAAAATTCTGACTAATTATCAGAATCAAGGAAAGTGTAAAGCATTTTTTATAATGTAATATATATTGTGGATGATATTTTGTAACACGAAATATTTATCTTATAAGTGTTAACTGTTGTTATTGTTTTGTGCGATGGACAGTTTATAATTTAAGTATTTGCAGGAAGGTAAATAGGCAATTCAAGCATAATCTTTCATGCATAGTGCACAATCACCAACGTCTATACCGACGGATTACACGTCCGTCGGCATTTCACAGAGAGTTGCATAAATATTTACTGGAAATGCCAACATCACTGATGTCTATACCGACGGATACAATCCGTCAGCATTTCACAGAGAGTTCCAAAAATATTTACTGGAAATGTCATTATCACCAACATAGATACTGACAGATACAACCAATCGGCATTTTCCAGAGAGTTGCAAAAGTATTTACTACAAATGCCACTGTCACCGACTTTAATACCGATGAATATAGTCTGTCGGCATTGGTTGGCAGTCCATAATTACCGACAGAATCACCAACGGGTGGTGTGAATTCCAAAGGGCAGATATTAATGCATCTCTAACCGTGTGCACTTATCGACAAAATCACCTACGGACTGTGTGAATTCCAAAGAGCGGGTATTAATGCATCTCTGACCACGTGCACTTACCAACAAATTCACCAACGGACTGGGAAAAATATGGAGGGTTACTAAAAACAATTGGTGTGAAATTCAAAATTTACCGACGAATTTTTTGAAATACCACCAACGAAAAAATTAAAATTAATATTATTTAAATGTCCATCGGTGAGTCCGTAGGGAAAACTATACTATAAATCCCTACGACCGCCCCTTCAATTCATTTTTCCTATGCTTCGTTTCA
>Ga0325410_1000578_pt1 | contig 38515 bp, 16 predicted proteins | sample PopdelMetagenome_16_FD_206182 | JGI IMG/M metagenome (GOLD analysis project Ga0325410, IMG submission 206182) | Populus deltoides microbial communities from Bellville, Georgia, United States - Xylem-PdIQD-R3 | ecosystem: Host-associated > Plants > Phyllosphere > Stem > Wood/Secondary xylem...
ATATGAACCTCAATGACCCTTTTTATACAATCTCAAAATACTATCTGGTTAGTTTAAATATTAAAAATCAAATTAAATACAAAAATATTTCCACTACTTGATATGATTTTGTATCAAGATTAGAGATCCAAACTATTTTAATTGAATACCTCTCTTTAAGGCAAACTTGTCGACACTAATATTGACATTCATAATCAGTGTAATGTGGCTCATAAGAAACTTTATCTCTTCTCTCCCTTTTCATCGACTTTCTTTATCAAAATCTAGGGATTGAAATATAATAAAAATAAAGTTTAAGATGAAAATATAAATATTTAAAATGATATAAACCAGATATGCAAAAAAATAAAAATGAAAGACCATATTATAATTTTACATGTCTCAGGAACAATAACATGTTTTTTTTTATGAATGTACTATAACAATCCAAAGTAGTTCATATATGTATATGGCTAGTGGAGCTTAATGTGCTAGCTTTTTTTGTTTATGTTGTAATACTATGTTAAATACATGGATTAATTTTATTTTAATCTTATAAAATATAAAACCTCTACCAATTTCTTCCAAAAGTTTCTTTTTCCATCAAATACTTTTATGATTTGATACATTCTTATTTTACTTTCTATATATAACATAAATTTATTTATTAATATATGAAACATCAATTGATAAAAAAATAAAATTTTTAACAAAAATTAAGACAATCCATATATGTCATAAGATTAAAATAAAAAGTTGAGTAAAACATCAATTTTGATAGAAAAATATGTCAATATGTATATCAATTATACATTATACAATACGATTAAAAGGTGTGACATTTTTCCTATGCATCTATTGTTTATCTCTTTGCATTAAGATGGTCACACCACTATTCATAATTATTTTTTTCTTTTTTGATCTTTAATTTTTTTTATACTTTGATCATTGAGCTTTATTTCATTTCAATCATATCCTTCCGGTTATGCTAGCATGGCTTTGCTGGATTTTTTAAAATACATAAACGGAGTGGAAACAATAAATTCAAGATTTTTTAGGAATCTTAAAGATCTTATTATTTATTAATTTAGGATCATTAAGGATTTGAATGAACATTACTTAAAGACTCGATTTTTTATGGGTTTGATAAACTCTCAATGCTGGATATAAGCTACCCAATTATTCAGTCTCTAACAATAATTCACATGAACTACTGGATCAGAAATCTTCTAAAACCCTTTTAAGAGAGAGAGAGATTGATATTCCTCAGTGCTAACTCTTTGTTTTCTCTACTCAACTCATCTGTATAGGTGTATCTGATGTGTAGAATATGTTTTTATGATCTTTCATCATTGTCATAAAATATAAGGCATGACATTATATTCATAGAAATATTTGATAACCCTATTAGAGGCAAAATATCCATTTTCCATCTAAAAAGTATAGTATTGTGATTTTGATAATCACAAAAGATTTTATAATGAGTTTATAAGATGTACAAGTGAAATTATTTTGTTTAAAGATGATTTGGCCTTTAGTATATAAACTCTTGCAAGCCTAAGAAAAACTCATGTTCAGCTCAAGTCCATAATCAATGAAGTTAGTCATGCTCAAAGCCATAAATTAAGAAAACCATTCTACTCAAGCCTATTAATGGCGTGCTAACATTCTGTCAAGAATTTGATAGATTCATATTTTTAGTACATCCATTTTACAATGATCATCAAAGGATAAAAAGGAAAGAAGAAGTTGTGCGATAAATCTCATAATAGAAAGAAAGAATTACAAGCTTAGAGCAGGAGAAGATCATATACTCTAATGGCTATAAGATCAAAATTAATTTAAAACAAGAAAGGAAGGTCTCGATTCAACTCTGCAAATGAGAAAAATTGATAGCTTATTCAAAGACTATGTTTTTAAAAAGGATTGAATTGGCAAGTTGCTAATTATACATCAAATTGAGAAAAATCTATTTTCATTAAGACAAGAATCCTAGAGGAGAGATAATGGCTTTAAGAGTTTTTCTAAAGCACCAAGCGAGAGAACAAAGAAAAAAAAGGTGTTTAGTGGTTAATTGTTCTTAAGATAAATGAGTTATATAATCAATATAAAAGAATTTTAATTTTTTGCTTCATATGTGACACTTCATTACTAGGAAACTTGAACAAGTGTTGTTTTGAGTGATTAAGAATATTTGACAGTTGATCTTGCACAATTGCAAGAACAAAAATCTGTAAGGTTACAAACAGAACTTAAAAAGCTAGTGACTCTCAAGGCCATCCCTAAGGACTGAATTACCTATAAGAATCATCCTAAGAATCAAATAAGAGCCATGATTAGGAATGAAGTAAACAATATAGCTTTTCTTTCTCAATTAAAGCCCATGAAAGCTGAAGAAGTTCTTGGTGATGAAAGTTTAATAATAGTCATGCAAGAATAATTACTCTAATTTGAATGAAATGAGGTTTAGAATCTTGTATCAAGACTTGGAAATAAGTATGTTATAGGTACTAAATCGATTTTCCAAAATAAATATGATGAAAATTGTACTATAATAAGAAATAAAGCTAAATTAGTATCTCAAAGTTATTAGGTTTCAATTAAAATGTTTTGTTTTTTTTTTCCTCTTACAAAAATATAAATTTATTTTAAATGGATGTCGAATCAATATTTTTTTTAACTGTTTTCTAAATGAAGAACTATTTTTTGAATAGCTCCTAGGGTTTGAAAAATCTAGTTTTAAAAACCATGTTTACAAATTACTTAAAGCCTTATATTGTTTGAAACAGGTTTTTAACGCTTGGTATGAAAGGCTTAGTGGTTTTCTAATGAATAAAAGATTTTCCAAAGGAAAAATCAACACTGCTCTTTTAATAAAAATGCATGATTAAGATTTCATACCCGTACAAATCTATATTGATGATATAATTTTTGGTGCCTTAAATAAAGTCGTGTAGAAACTTTGCTAAAATGAGTTTGATAGGAAAACTAAACCATTTTTTTGTTCTAAACATAAAACAAACCAAAGACAGTATATTCATCCATCAGACAAAGTACATTCTAAATTTATTGAAAAGATATAGCTTTGAGAACTTAAGATGTCAACACAATTATGTCAAGTTCCTTAAAGCTTAGTTAAGATAAAAATAGGTAAGGTTGTTAATTAAAAATCATATAAGGTTATGATTGGGGCTTTATTGTATTTAACAATAAATACGTCAAATATAATGTATAGTGTGTGCACGTGTGCGTGCATGTTTTTAGTATAATCCCAAGAAAAGTCATCTAGTTATTGTTAAAAAGATTTTTAGATACTTAAATGGTAATGCTAAATATGGTCTTTAGTATCCAAAATCTATTAGCTTTGAAATGATAAGATTTACATACTTCAACTTTTTGGAAGTTCAATTGACATGAAAAACATGTTAGAGCATGTCAATTTCTAGAAAAAATTATATTTTTGTGAAGTAAAAAAAAGCAACACTTGGTAGCTCTGTCTATAATAAAAGTTGAATATATGGTTATTGTCAGTTGTTGCGCACAAGGTCTCTAGATTAAACAACATCTACTAGATTTTATAAAAAAAAATGAAAAACATTCTGATTAAATATGATAATGCTAGTCCCATTAACATTTTAAAGAATCATATACAACATTCTTGGACTAAACATATTGAGGTAAGATATCATTTTATAAGGGAACATGTCCAAAATAAAATGAGATTTTACTTTAAGTTCATAACAACAATTAACAGACATCTTTAAAAAACCTTTAAATGAAGCTCAATTTTCTTATATTATAAGATAATTAGGAACATGCATTCTTTACAAATACTTGTTAAAAGGTTTACCTTAGTTGAGCAAATGAAATATTTTTCATATGGTTAAAATTTGATTAGATAACAAAAAAAGAAGAAGGATGTACATGATGGTTTACTTAGGGTACTCCCGAAGCATGCCTTGTAAAATATCCAAGTATTTACAAAATATATCGTAACATGAAAATATTTGTTTTTTAAACAATATATCTTCAATTTTGTTGCTATTTAAAAGGACTTGAAAAATGGATATACACCTATTTTTAGTGATGCGAAAAAAGAAAAAAGATTGGTATTGACTATTAATTTTTTTTTTAATCATATCTGAGTTATTTTATTTTCTTCATTTAGTTTAGGAAAGGATGTGGGCATGTCATAACTATGAAGGCCTAAATTATATTTCTTAGTATTCAATAGTTTTTAGTTTGTATACTTCTCATATATGAATTGTTCTAGTTAATGGGGATAAATTGATTGTGATGCCTTATATAAGGTTCGTCATCATAAAAAAAAAAAAGAGATTGTAGTCTCTGTGATTTATGATGATCACAAACTATACAATTTTTTTTAACAAGTCTATAAGATGTGTAGGTGAAATTTTTTGTTCAAGGATGATTAGGCTTTCATTAAATGAACTTTTACGAGTCAAAAAAAGACTCATGTTAATCTTAAGTCTCCAAGCAATGAATTCAGTACTACCTAGACTTATAAACAAAGAAAAGAACCATATTCAAACCCTTTAAAGACTTGCTAACATTGTATCAAAAATTTAATAGATTTAGGTTATTGGATTAACCGCTTTACAATGATCATCAAATGAGAAAAAGAAAGGAAGAAGTTGTGCAATCAATATCATAATGGAAAGAAATAATTGCAAGATAATAACTAGAAAATATCATATACTTCATCGGTTATAAAATCAAAATTAATTCAAAACAAGAAAGGAAGGTATCAGGTCAATATTGAAAATGATAAGAACTAATAACTAGTCTATAGACCATGTTTTGAAAAAAGATAGAATTTACAAATTGTTTGGCACATATTAAATTGAGAAAAACATGGTTTTATCAAGACAAGAATTCTAGAGGAGAGAGAATGACTAGGTGAAGAAATTGTTGTATATAAAACATAGTAAGTGTTTGTCTAAAGCAACTTCAGTTAGCTCCTCAAGATTGATAGATTAATATAATATTATAAGGAATGAAACTTCCAATGCTTTTGATGTTTGTTGAATGAGAAAACAGAGACAAAGATAAAGGGTTATTGAGTGGTTAATCCTTTTAAAGAGAAATGAGCTCTATGATTAATATATAAGAAGATTTGCTTAAGTGGTGCCACTTTATTACTTGCTAACTTGAATAAGTATAGATTTTGAATTATTAAGAATATTTGAAAGTTTATTTTGCATGATTATAAGAACAAAAATTTATAAGGTTACAAACCGATTTAAAAAAGTAGTGATACTTTCAAAGTTATCCCTAGGAATTAGATTAACTACGAGTTTGTAGGGAACACCATAAAATTCTTGTGTGCACCTTTTATTTTCTTTTTAAATCATCTTACTTGATGGGTGCCTAGAAGCACAAATAAAAAATATCATTTTAGTCATTGACTACACACACACACATTTTAAGTTTATCAAGCTCTGGTAATTTTACTAGATTTTTATTTTTATTAACCAATTTACCCCTTTTTTGGTTGTTTTCATATCTTCTATCTAAAAAATATCACATATATTATTTTATAATATTTTTAGAAATTAATACAATTAAATCCCTACTTGATTTTTATAAGTTTAGAATTGTAATCTCATGTATTAATTACATTATAATCCTTAATTTTTAAAATTTATTTATCATCAAGTCATCCCTGATTAATTATCATAGTTTAATTTCTTACCAATATTTATCAATGTGTGTAACCTATTATGATCCTAATATATTGGCCCAAATATAAATCATAATTATAATCAAAATAAGATTAAATACATTAAATAATTTAACTTATAGTTATTCAATAAATTGAATGATTTATAGTTGAAGATTAAGTGTATCATTTAACAATGTGTCATGATCTCCCAAATATTAGAAAAGTCATATATGATTTGACTTGATATTTTAGTAACCAGTTTTTCAGTGTCATTATTATCCGTTCATCAAGAATATTTTGATTTTTGAAATTTAAACATGTAATATGTTTACTAGGTCAAATTGTGTTTGTTTTTGATATGATAATCATTGATTATTTGAATAAGACTTGAAATTCTTTTCAAATCCCACTCTACCCTGCACAAAGATTTCTTAATTAATACTTTTCGAGATCATATGAAATATTTTCTCCAATTCACCTGGGTGATGAATCATTTTTTGATCACTCAAATAACTTCATATAGTTTATATTATATCCAATATTTGTCTATTTGTTATCATTGATTAAGACAACATGTAGGCAGAATCAAAACATATTATTTTTCTATATAAAATGATTTAATGATCTCAAGTCCAAGGATTACATACACAATAGTCACATGAGTTTTTTCATAGACATATATGATCTCTACATATAAATTCTTATACAGGTTAGTTCAATGAACATGTCATTTAACAAACACCTATATATTAGTTCTAGATACTTCTTATATCTCAGCTTATGATAATAACTACTTTCTTTCATAAAAGAAAAAAAATATAATATGTATCAGTTCTAACAAATTTAATTAATATTCAGTCTTAATAGAGTATTGACTTAGAATATTAAAAAAATATTTTGATGCAATAGAAATCTTCAGAATTATAACCACTTTATAATTCTTTTTGCAAAGCATTTTTGTTTTAGAAACTTTATGTTTACTCTAAACTTATTAATCAAATATAAATGAATATTGAAAATAAAAAAATATTTTTATAAATAAAGATATATGTTGCATGAATAAATTCAATGTCATGTATAATAAACCAATTAATTTCTAAGGCATATATACTGACAAGTTTTATATGTTGGGATTTTTTGTTTTTTTTTGCATGCTTTTGCGTGTTTGATATGTCATAGAATATTCTAACATTAAATAAAATATTGATTTTACAAAATAAAATTTTAGGTTATTATTAAAAAAAATGAAAGGCCAAAGATCAAAATTAATAAAAGAAAAATCAAAACCTTTTTCCGCTTGCATTGTTTATAAGATGCAGAAAAGTTCAATTTGGCCCCTTAAGTTTAACTGTTACATATTTCATCCATATTCTTTTTATCTTTTACATTTTGATTGCGAAACTTTATTTCAAACCCCTAACTATTATGAAAAAAAAAAGGCAAAGTCACTGGAACTATAAAAGGAGGGAGCTTTTGGGTGACCAAATTTCAGCCACTGATAACTAATGTTTATAGATTCATATGTAAGAGAAAAGTTTATTGAAGATGATATCTACTTTTAATGATGTAAGATAAAATAGATCGAGACATAATATTTTTTTTTAATTTTTTTTTAGGTTTTTTAATCTTATTAAAATATGTTTTGTGGTTAAAAATGAAGTATTAGAGGTTTAATTGATTATTAGTTTTCCATGTTTTTAGGTTAAAAATGTCAAAATTTAGGTTTTGGCATTCAAAGACTTGGCCCAGAGAGGACACAACATGGAATCAACTTTTTTTTTTAAAAAAAAAACTAGATAAAAAATATATATATGGCCCTTAAATTCTAGGCTAAATGGAAGCCCATCCTTCCAGCTTATGAGCGTCTATCTTTTTTTTAAAATATATATGGCCCTTAAATTTTCTTTACATTTTATAATAATATTCTCTTAAAATAAATTTTGGTTACAAAGATGAATTTTTTTTGCTTTTTATTTCAAATCATTATAATTTTTTAAGTATTTATTTTAATTAAATCATTTTGTTAATAAAAAATATGTTTATATGAAAAACAATATATAAATAAGAAAAGAGGAATTTGATCGTAAAATATATGCAGTGATTGGGATTACCAAATTTGTGAATTTCTAGACGAATGTCTCCCACCGAACTCTCGCTAAAGCTCAAATATCCTTAACAGTAGAACTGTTACATGATACATATCCCTTCGCCTCCGAAGATTCCATCATAACTGCGAAAGAAAACTTGAAAGACACAATGAGTGCCACCGAAAGATTGTTGCATGCTAAACCTATCATATTATTCATACAATTAAGGAAAGATCCATTCTGTACCCAGCTTTTCTCGAGGCCAGAATTAATTAAAACAACGTTCGGCTCATTAAATTCCAATCTTGCCTGTCTTGTTCACTCTCTTCTTGTGCAAGCAGGGAGAAATTAACTCTTTTTTTTTTTTTTTGTAAAGAATCTCACACAATTTTAAGGGCTGTGCCTAGCTGCTCCAGCTAGTCCACTGTATTTTTTGTCGAGTTTTTTAACAAGTAGGTTGAAATTTAAATACCAGAATCGCATGAAGGTGAAAAAAGAATCCTATGTTCAGGGAAATCAAAACTTTTTTTTTTTCCTTTGCAAAATAATAAATAATTTTATATTAGTTTATTAATATATTTTTAAATGAAAGCTACTTGTACTTAAAAAGTTATACAAAATTTTCATTATTTTAGATTAAAAATTTTAATTTAAATAAAAAATGAAATTAAAAACCACTAATGTTAGCATTTAAAATTCTTATATCTTGTGAACAAAACATCTGATTCAAAACTTTAAACATCTGGGCCTATATATACCATTTGGTTACATCAAGTCTTCCCAGCTGTTCTGGAGTTGCTTTCCAAGAGATGGAGCACCCATGACTTATCAGATACTTTTTCCCCGCGAAGACAAGATTCATTACTCAGATTTTTCTAGCGAATAGTAGGATATTTGAAAATAATTGTTTTTTAAAGTGTTTTTTATTTTTAAATATATTAAAATAATATTTTTTATTTTTAAAAAATTATTTTTGATATCAACACATCAAAATTATCTCAAAATATATAAAAATTTTATTTTAAATAAATAAAATTAAATTTTACCCAACCATGATTAAAACGCAATATATTGGTGACCTATCCTCTAACAGCAAATTGCAAACGGCATCGTATAAAATAGACCCAGCTGGTTGTTCCACGTACGGTAGATAGCTATTATACAAAAACAAATCCACAGAAAAAAAAAGTTAACGAGAGGGACAAACCTCCCACCCCATTCCTAGATTTACAAACCGGCTCTTCTTTTCATGGCTTGCATCTGGGCTCCACAAGGTGAAAGCAAGTGTAAGTCTGATAAAAAGCATAGACATATTGATGTGGTCATTGACCTTGAACCCTAAATATGATGATCATGACCACCCTCCCACTAATAGAGTCAAACTCTCAACTATCTTGACCTTTGGATTCTGTACTTTCGTTCAGCCTATACGCCAAGCATAATTGATCCTCAGATCACCAGAACAAAAACCTCATGACAGGAAACGTGGGGCCGTCATGATATAAAAACTACAAGGAATGGTGATTTTCTCTGGCCAAGCAGAGGATACTTTTGTCCGCTATACATGTGCCCAAGGGAAGAAACCCTCAAGAAACTCCCTACCGACTCATAACTAACCCAATATATGCCCATATTATTTTCTTTCCTCCTCCTCCTCCATCATCACCACCATCAGCAAGATTGCTGAATAATACTCTCTCATATATATATAGATACATGGGGAATTGTGTGTTCAAGGGGTTTCGCTTAGAAGTAGAAGAAATGATAAAAGTTGTGACAATAAATGGTGGTATCATGGAGCTGTACGCACCCATCACAGCAGAGTGCATAACCAACGAGTTTCCTGGCCACGCCATCTACCGTAGCCGTGACCTCTTCTCTAAACCTCTCCTCCACAACGAAGAACTCCACGTTGGCCAACTTTACCACCTCCTCCCTATAAATACCAGCAGTATCGCATTGAACAATACCCGAAACAACAACAATACCAAAAATCATCTGTCTTCATCTACTTCATCATCCAAAGTTACTCCTTATCGCATGTCGTTTGATAACCAAAGGATGTTGAAGAGATCATCAACAGAAGCTGAGGTGTTTCCTAGGTATAATAGCACAGGGGTTTGGAAGGTTAAGCTGGTGATAAGCCCCGAGCAATTGGCAGAGATACTGGCACAAGAGGCACGGACTGAGGAGTTGATAGAGAGTGTGAGGACTGTGGCTAAGTGTGGAAATGGGGTCTCTTCTTCAGTTGCTAATTCTGATCAATCAAGTTTGTCTAGTAGCTGGAAAGGATTGTCGGATCAGAAGTATGGTGTGGATATTTAGTGCCTATGTGTTATGTAGAGGCTGCTTTACTTCTTGAATGTAATTTTTTTTTCATTTTAATTTGTCTATGTTTCCTTTTAGGTTGAACTTTATATATATATATAGGCTTCCACAATGTTTCTCTCAAATTATTTTTCACTAACCATTTAAATATATATTTTAATGTAGTTATGGAGTAATTTTTTTAATTAAGTTGGTAAGGTCAGAAGATTGGTTGACAACATGTTGTCAATGAATAGCAATAATAACATGACATGGAAGACTGACTTTGTTGGAAAAGATGTACACATCGGGGGAACGCCCATGAACGCGGTCTTTAGAAAGTAAGCGGATGAGCCGAATGTGAAGACTGACAGTGAGAAACTTACCTTTAGTTCATCCCTCTATTATTTTTATTTTAATTGTTAATTTAACCTCTCATTTTTTTTAATTGTAAATGTGACCATTGTATTATATAATTTTTTTTTGGATTACGGACGTTATATCCGTACTAAATCTCTTCACATCACATTATAAGAAAAATAAGCCATGATATGTTTTTATTGTTCATTGAAGTAAATATTTTTTTAAGAATTTTTAATTTGATTTTCAAATTTTATTTTTGCACAATCGAACTTTTTTAAAACCAAATTAGTATCTAACTGCTTTTTTATTATTGAATTGAAAGATAGAAAATCAAAATGAATAAAACAGTGAGAAAAGATGGGAATTTTGAATTTTATATGAAAAATTTATTTTAATTCCCTTTTTTTCAGTTAAAAGTTAATCGACCACTTTAGTAATTGAAAATTCAATTTTAGTATCAATTTTTTTTTCTCATTTTCAATCCCTGGTTTGATCGAAGAGACATGGAAATTTGCTAGATTTTGACAGAGAAAGAAAAAGTTATCGTTAATATCTATTTTGACCACCAAAATGGTTGAGATTGGTGTCAACTAGTTCTATTTAGTGAGTGGAGTCTTATAATTGTTTTTTTGAGCCTCAATATTATCTAAAAAACTTATCTAAGTTGAAGATAAGAAATTTTATTTGGTTTGATTTTGTTATTTGGACTGATTTTTAGGTTTGCTAGGTTGATAAGTTGGTTTATTGATGTTCTAAAAGTGTTTGTAGGGTTCTTTAGTTTAAAATAGTTTTTTTTTTGTTAAAAAACCATCTACTTTGTTTTTCTGACCTGCACAATGGTAGAAATGATTTTGGCTGGAAAATATCATGTTGTCTGCCTATTTGTTTTCAAACAATAGGAGCACAAAATAAATCATTCTCCCCTTTTAAAAACAAAAGTTTGACACGGGTTAAGCCACAATACTGGGGTTATTATTTTTTTTTCTTTTTGTAATGCATGTTTGTCTCTCAATTTAAAAAATGCAGTTTCATCCTTTGTTATGGATGATCTATTTTTTTTATTTAACTTAAAACTAAAAAAAATATAATTTCACCATTGTTATTAATGATCTACTTTTGTTATCTCAGTTCCACAGGCTTGTCCTAGTTTTTTTTTTAAAAAAACAATATTTCATATAAAAAAACTTCTTATGCACTTTATTGTCGTGTAAATCTACTAAATGAAAATTAATCTTTGGGATAAAATTTTTTTTATTAAATCTGATGATGTACATGTCTTGCATCATAAGTATCATAAGTTTAATTGGTTGATTCGAGTTCACTTGAGTTTTACTTTTTAAAATTAAGTGTTGTTTTTTAACCAATTTTATATTTTAGCATTGAGTTAATTAGAGATTGACCTTTTTATTTTTTTTAATATTATCTCAGTGAGTTTTGCATGTCAACCGGATTAACCCAGGTAGATCAAATGGGTTTTGTCACAATATTAGATAAAAATATTGTTTATTTTCCAACTGATTTTGAATTCATGATTAAAATATATTTCTTTTTCAGGAGACACATTAGCAATATACATTTTTTTTGTTTAACTTTTTTTTGCTTTAGCTCACAGCTTAATGCAGGCCAATAGGCTACTGTGATCTAAATAAGGTTATTTGATGATCTAAAAACTAACAATATTTTGAAAAATTAGCAAATTTGAATACATAGTTTTCAAAAATGAAACTCCATTAAAAAAAACTAAAAGAGATCGTAGAATCGTTGTACATACAAACTTATTGCACTGTGGGTTGGAACAATGTGATGATGATTTTACCTTTCTCAACAAAAATCATTGGCTTGGCTATTGAGGGTAATATAATCTTTTTGCGAGGTTTATTAGTCACTATCAAATTAATCTAGGATACATTAGTCTTTACATATTTTTACAGCATAATAAAATGACTAAATTAACTTTATAAGAAAATTTTATTTAACTAGCACCTAGGGGATTTTTTGAATTTTTATTTTTTAAAGCACAGTGAAATGACTAAATTATCGTTACAAGAAAAATTTGTTTAACTGATGTTTATGGGATTTTTAGTATTCTCATTCTAGTTTTTTTTTGTTATAATTAAGTTGAATGGGCGAGGCATTTTGATAGTTAAATAATTATAAAATATTATTTAAAAAATAAAATTAGCTGGTGTATAGAGGATATTTTTGCTTCATTTAAGTAGCGCGTGATAGGGCATTCATTGACCAAATGGTGTCTGTTGGGACAACATTTGAATCATCTTGGTGGCCCCTCCATCACTAGATGAATTATGTGGCTTGCTGACCTCTGGTGTGGTGTCGATTACCTTCTTTTTTTTTCTCTCTCCTACCCGATTTCTGTAGCATACCCTTTAAATTTTTAAATCAACATTTTTATTTGTTTTTCCTTTAAATATGGACTATCTTCTCTTGATTAGTATTTATTTTATTTTAAATAATTTAAAAATTGAATTTTTTTTCAATTTCATTCTCTATTTTTTCATCTTTTAGTTTAATCCTCATTTTTTTTTATTACTATTAGTTTTATTTGAGATAATTTTTAAAATTAGTTTTTTTATTTCATCATTCTTCAATTTGTTTTCCTATTATATTTAATACTCATTCTTTTGATTGTTATTTTTTTTGAAAGATTTTTAATTTTTTTTTCAAATTTCATCATTTAATATTAAGTTTCAGATTTTAGCTTCTTGATTGAATTTGAGTCTAAGATTTCATGGGTTGTAATTTTAAAATATTAACCCAGGTTTAGAAAATTTTTCAAGGTTTGCTTTTTTTTCTCTTCCCTTTTTTTAAGTTCATATTTTTTTAGTTTTATCATTCAACATTTATTTAGTTCGAGATCGGGCAACATTATTTTTTTTATTTTCTTTCTATAGGGTTTTTTTTATAAGATTTGAAAATAACCCAGGTTATCTGGGTTCTTTTTATTTTTTGTTAAATTTAGTTTTTTAAAAGGAAATTATTTTTTTGAATTAAATTAATTGGTTAAATATAAGGATGAGATATTCACTTCATAATATTTTGTTTGATTTGCTTTTAGGTTATTGCTTTGATGTTGTGTGCGATCTCTATTAGTGTCTTCATGTAGCTTTTTGCAACGACATTAGAACCACCTTGGTGAGCTCTTTATAGAGATGGAGTGGTGTCTGTAGTGGAGTGACGATGAGTCTTTAACCGACTTTGATTTCTTCTCCTTCCAAGTATGATATTGACAACTTATTTTTTTATAGTTAGTTATTCTCATTTTTTTGTTCACTTTATTTAATATTGATGCCTTTTTTTTAAATCATATTATTAAATTTATCGATCTTATTGAATCCAATTAAGTTAATGACCAAGGTTTCATATTTTTCTTACTTCTTTAAAAATATTAGCGTCACTTAAATATTTTTTTTTATGTTATGAAATATTTGACCTGACTTATGGCTTAGTGCAGGTCACTTGTCTAGTGTAAAGTAAAAATAAAGGGAAATTAAAATGAATAATTAAAAGAAACTAAAGGTTGGGAAATTAAAATGAATAATTAAAAGAAAATAAAGGGAAATTTGTTGAAAAATTTAAAAATCAATTTCTTTTAAGTTGATATAGGGGGATCAAATTCAAAAATAGAGAATCAAAATAAAAACCATAAGAGAAGCAAGTGACCAGGTACAAATTGGCTTGAAAAAGTTCTTTTTAATCCATTACCCATTTCACTTTGAATTTCTTTTTAGTCCCTTTAGTTTTTTAAGTTTTGCTTTCACCCAAAACCTTATTTTGTTCATTTTTAGTTTCTTAGTATGACATAAGAGAGAGAAAATCATGAGGTAATGGAAAAAAAGAAAGAAAATTATTGGTTTGCTAGATTCCACCAACAAAAAAATTTATCTTGGTATCAACAAGTTTTTTTTTATAAGGGGTTGCGGTATTTTATCCTTCATCTTGTATATAAAGGTATTCCGTAGCTAATAAAAATCATTCTAGCAAATTATATTGCTTTGATAGAATTTAAATTATTATTTTTTATAAGAAAATCCTTACGACACGAGATTAAATAAAAAATTAGTTGAATCCTTACGACACGAGATTAGATATCTTGACTATATCAATCTCTCAACTTCTAGATTTAGTTTTTGATTTCCATCAACATCTTTCTCTAACATTTATTTGTGCATATGATGTAATTTATTTGATTGGTTAATTTATTGAATTTTTTAGATGATTTTTTTTAAAAAAAGAAATAGAATGTTAAAATAGAATTCATATTGGCTCCAATAAAGGGTCCTCTTCGATGTATAAAGACACTAAGAATTAGTTATGAAAAAGTAAAAGTCAAACTAAAATAAATTTCAAAACTTTGGGAGTGACATGTTACCCAAATGGAAAATCCGACTTCCATCCCTACCAAGATAATAAAGCCTCATCATGTCTATAGCAGCAGAGTCTGGTCAATGCATCCAGAATTTGTAATCGATAGCTTGTGTAGGGTTAATTTAGAGGAAAACGAAATTTAATATTTGTCTAAACATCATTGATGGCCCGGTCCTTCCACAAATCTTGGCTGAAATTGAAATCTCCACTGCCAATTAAAGGAAGCCCTTTCTATCACCAAACGGCTGGTTTTTAATTGTTGGTTCAAAACGGTTGTAAAGGGTTCCATTTGAGCTAATAATATTCGAGAGGATTTAACATCACACCAACGGTCTAGCCCTTTCTGTTTGTGTTGAAAAGTTAACCTACACCACATGTTTCGATTCTGATCACTCTGTATTGAAATTCGAGTAAAATTGGGTCCAATCGTCGTCTCTAATTACTAGAAACATTTACTCCTGCGCTGAATGGAAGCCATTGTTACTTGAAAAAGCATCCATGGCCCAAAACAGGGTTCTAAGCTTCTAATCCACGCAATTTAACAATTAAAGGGTCGGTAAGTGGAAGGGTAGATTGAACGACAACTTGACCAAATCGGGTGTAATTAGCCTAAATAAAACGAGCACAATTAATTCTTAACACATACAGGTGTTTGAAGGTTTTTTTCCCCAGCAAAAGAGGGTTCTTTTTCAAGAATATATGGCAATGTTTCATTTATCATAAACATATGAAAAGCTTGGGTCACAATGTCACTACATCAACACATTTTTTTTTAAAAATATTTTTAATAAAGAATTAAAACAAGATCATTTTGGTTTTTCTTTTCTTCCTTCCTTGATGTATATATATATCTCACAATTGGCGTGATGGAGTTTAGAATAGGATAAAGTCAGAATAATTAGATTTTAACGAGGTGTGATGGAGTTAACATCTTGATTAGTTTAATTCAAAACTTAGGATGGACAGGATCTCAAAAATGGAAATGAAAATGATTCTATTCAAACCAGGCCCCAACCTTTCAACAGTAAAAATTGAAAAAGTAGGCCCATGTCTGACATATATATCAATTAGACGGTGGCCCATTTATAGATCTAATTTGGTTTTAAAGCCATGTAGTTTTCTTATTTCAAATTGCCCAGGTTGCCCTGAAAGATCGTAGCAGGCTAGCCGAACGGTTCTTTGTTTTTATATTTCATCTTGCTGAAATACCAGCTCCTTGCTCCTGTCTCTCTGTTAAATCCCCACCCCCAATATGGCACTTCTGTAGAAGCAGATGTATGATGCATGAAAATTACCACCATCCAAAGAATGCCACAATAAGTTCCTCTTATGATATTCAAAGCATGCCCATCAAGCTCCTTGATCAAAGAGTAATATGGCACCTCACCCACATATACAGATGCTCATTCGAAGGTCAGGTTTCATGCTGTTGCATTAGGACCTCGAAGGGAAATCAAATTAGTAAAAACACCACCATTAGTGCAAATCTAAGGTAGAAAGGTCTCTACTCAGTGTCATTCATCTCCTACTCGGTCCAATCTCAGACAATAAGCTCCATTTATAAATTAATGCATTCACAACCAAACCCACATGAGCAAGCATTAAAAATCATCAAAAAGTCCCAATCCCATTGCTGGTTTCTCTTTACTTCACCATTACTAGTAATTAATTGTCCTTCTATGATATGTGAAAGGCCATTGAACTTGGGGCTTATTTATATATTTCTCATAGAACATGCATTCGCAGTGGGGGAATTGCAACATACATAAAGGTTCAATTTAAACAAATGAATATCTATGGAGGAGGCCTAATAGAAAGTTGGCCTTACGAGTAATTTGAGCAAATATAGGTGTACTTAGTCACGATTTCAGCTCAAAAAAACTATAGTGTGTGGGCGTTATAAACGGGGAAAAGTGAGAATAGCGTTGCCGGCCAAAATATATATAAAAAATATAATAAAAATCACTTTCAAGAATTTAAGAAATAAAATAAAACAAGCTCCCCAACGGGATACTTCGATATATAATTTTTGCGGGCTTTTAACCATATACGAACGGAGAAAGGCACCGGAAAAGTGGCAAAGATTCCGCGAGGTGAGGTCATAATCTCAATCTGGGACCTTGAAGTTAAAATCGGTCACTAAAGTCCTCAACAAAAAGTTACTCATACATGGTCACATTGAACACATTGTTAATTTTCCATGCATGAGAGAGAGACAGAGAGACAGCTTTCACATTCAGTCACCACATTTTGATGTTATAAGCCAACTGTGAAGGCATATATTCTAATTCTCCTTCATCATAGTGCTGAAGAAAAAAACTAAGGATGCTGGTCCGCAATTACCTATTCCAGGATACTTTGTGTGTCAATCATCTTTCTTTTTCTCTCTCTCATAACACTTTCTTAACATAGATGTAGGAAAATTAATTTTACGCACTAGATTAATTGGTTGTGATCATTGATGGCAAACAAATCATGTCTAAAAGTAAACCACCACCTTGGACTGACACAAAAAAACATCATCGGATTTCAAAATAGCATGATTTAATTCAACAATTTCATCCAATTGCGCGTGTATAATATTTTTTTTTTTTTACAGTAGAATGATTACTATAACTAACTCCATCTAGTTCACCACCGTATAACTCTATAGTTACACCTACTTGTTCAACACTATACTTCGATTATACTCTTCAAAAAGGAACATCGATTTTAACAATTCTGTCTCCGTTTACCAAAGCAACCGAAATGTTTCAAAAAAAGTAGGCATACAACGTGCAAAACACTCATACCTTTCCCCCCCCTTTAAATATAGTATGTCTTAACCACCCAATAGCTATTTTATCCCCGTTGTCCACTGAACCTGCTCTAAACAATCCACCATTTACCGGATTATTTCCGATGTAATCATAAAAAGCTAATTTTTAAGGAATTTTAGACCAAGCTTCAGATAAGCTTTGATTTTCAGCCACCCCAGTACCAACTCTTCAATATATTTCTTACTGGAAGTATCCTTGATCCCATTGATAGCGAATGAGACCAAATAATTTAATGATGGTAGCTTCAAAAAAACAATTCCAGTAACAACAAAAATTGCAAAAAAAAAAACAGCGATACTACTAGAAAACACGGTTTCAATATTTCTTATACGTAATCATTTGTATTGATGTTAGGGTGGGCGGACATTAAGATGGAATAGGCCCGCCAATATGCCCAATGTCCCTCCTGCAATATGATAGGAGGTTATTCCTCCCGAAACAAAAGGATCAAAACCTTCCACACCCCATATTGGATTTATAAATTTTACTTTTCCGGTTAGCCCACAAGGATAAAAAACTCATATGTTAGGACCATACAATCCTGTTACATGCAAAGCACCAAACCCAAAACAAGCCACTCCTAAAAAAAATAAATGAATTCCAAATATCTTAGGAAAATCTAAAGAAAGTTTTCATGTACATTCATCACAAAACATTTATAGATCTCAATACACCCAATGCTAGATAGCTACTAAGAAGCATAAGCCAGAAAACACAATATGCAACCCAGCCATACCTTTATAACTCCAAATACACCGAAGCATTATAGTTCCTCATGTAACATTCCAACCACATCATGAATTTGTTATTCCTAAATGAGTCATAAAGGGTATAAAAAAAAATACCTTGTATCCATATTGGATCGAGAAATGAGTCAAAAGGATCAAAACCTACTAATTCATAAAGAGCCATCAAGCAAGCCCAACCAACAACTAAAGCTATATTCATTATATGGACAATCAACAAACGATCAGGATCATTCAATACAATGGTATGAACACGATATCAAGGCAAACCCATGAAATACCCTCTTATCAATGAAAGATAGACATTATGTAACTTTATTGCACTAGAAAAAACTATGTTATGGACATCCCTTTTTTAATGGATTATCTCAGAAAAATGATTCTATTTTTTTAGTATTTTAGTCCAAATATCATAATATTATTTGTAGAAACAAAGAGAAGCAAATCTATTATGTACCAGATAAGTAGCAATATGTAATGAGAAGTTGACTTCATTTTAGATGAGCGAATACATTATGTACCAGATAAGTACCAATGTTATGAAATTATTGAATATGTGCATAAAAAAATAAAATAAAACAAAGAAAATAGAAAAAAAATAATAAAATAAAAGCCAATATCCATTATAATATTATTAAGATAATAAATTTATATATTATTATTAAGAAAATAAATTCATTGTTAGGCTTTCACATCAAGGTGAAATAGAGTACTTCATTTTTGTTTATTTCATTTAATGTTTATTAGTGTTCCAAAAGCCCTTTTCGAAATCCTAAAGATGATAGTTTAAATTGGATTGACGTATAATACGATTTGTCAGAGACATTGGGTTATTATGGGATTTCTCCGTTCTCTACCGCGATCGAGATATTCTCTATTTCACCAAAGAAGGATTAATTAAATCATAAAAAAATCAAAGCGTGAAGTGGCAATAAAGTGCAATTAGATTTATGCTTTGGAGGTATTCAGATTAATATTATCAATTAGAATAATTTATGGTTAAGTTGTTTGGACCAATGAAATGAAGTATCCAGACTCCACTTAGAAAAACCCAATTAGTACTATATCCATGATTACTATTTGTATCATAATTTATTTATAAATTTTATAAATTATAAGTAGGAGTAATTTCTAATCACAATCAATTGAATAATTTAATAAATACATCAAATATTTTATAGAAGGTGTGAAATGAATTGGAAAAAAAGGAAGTTGTAGCAAAAAGACATTGTACTAGGGGCATTTGCCCTATATGTGCAAATCCAAATTAGGCAGATCTTTACTTAGAGTAGAGCACAAATCTAAAAGAATTAAAGAAGCCCACCCAAGAACAAGATAATGTTATTGTGATTTGAATTGGATCCTAATAAAAGAATGCATCAATGAAAAGTTAGTTTGATAAGTTTAATGAATTATTTATTTATTTATAGGTAAACAAGTAAAAAAAATCATTATTCTTGAAAAATGGAGGAAAAACCCTTTCGTTATTTGTTAAATGGGATCTACATATTGATTCTTTTTTTCATAATTTTTGATGAACCATATGCATTAAAAGGTGCATGTATGGTTTCTAAGGGATAGAATTTGATCTTAATCAACCGATTTTATCGAGAAAGATTTATTTGTTTAGGTCAAGATATTGATAGTGAAATCTCGAATAAACTTATCTATCTTGTGGTATATTTTCAGTATAAAAAATGAGATAAAAAATTTATATTTGTTTATCAACTCTCCTAACAGATGGGTAATACCCGGAATAACTATTTATGATACTATGCAATTTTTGCTACCAGATGTACAAACAATATGTATGGGATTAGTTGTTTCAATGAGATCTTTTATTCTGGTCGGAGGAAAAATTACCAAACATCTAGCATTCTCTCACACTTGGTGAGAGAATGAGTGCCAATAAGTTTTTATTTTAACTTAAAGAGAAAAGAAAACTGTGTCTTGGCCATATGAAATATGAATATTAAGTAATAATAGCATGGCATTTAGAATTCAATGTAAGAAAATTTTTTTATTTCATTTTAACATTAGATTATGTTTTGAAAGAGTAGTATGATATATTACGGGTGTTTCTGATTTTATCTTATTTATCGAGAGCCTATTTTAGTATCGCAAACTTTTTTTTTTATTTTTAGTTTTCACACCAAAAGGTTCTTAATGCTATTTATTATTATTATTATTATGAAATACGACAAAAAAGTGATTATGTTCTTTTTTATTTTTAAATAAATTTTTTTTTTAGGATTTTTAATTTACCGATGAAATAAAGAAATGGAGCCACCATATTTTGTTTTCCTTAATTCCTCCAAGGAAAGGGTGGTCATTGTATCATTTACCAACCTCGGCTTTGTAGACTCTCTATTTTTCTTTGGTAAAAATTGAATTCTCTAATAGAGTTGTATGCATACGCAAGCAATGCATGCACGGTTATGCAATTCTATCTTTTTTTTATTCTTTATCTCTTCTAGTAACCTTTTTATGCGAGATAAAGCAACCCTTTATTATATTATATCTTCAAGGTAATGATCCAACAACCTATTGCTATATTTTATGAAGCACAAATAGAAGAATTTGTCCTTGAAGTGGAATAACTACTGAAACTGCGTGAAATCCTCACAAAGGTTTATGCAAACAAAACTGGAAAACCCTTATAGGTTGTATCTAAAGACATGGAAATGGATGTTTTTATGTTAGCCGCAGAAGCCCAAGTTCATGTAATTGTTGATCTTGAAGCAGTTGCATAAAAAATAGCAGGAATTTCACACAAATCATAATTTGAGATTTTAGTTTCTTATCGAGGTTTAATATTCTATTAATTTAATTTTTATTAATTTTAGTAAAATACTAAAATAGAATATGAATATAGAAAGAATTCATAATCATCTAGTTATGATTGATCTAAACCAGCCCATTAAGCATACGATTCAACGTGCCAACATAAAAACGTTATTTATGATACATACCTCAACTCGTCTTTCATCTAATAAATTCATACATAATAAAGTTACTGGGAAATAAAAAATAATAGAGGAGTGTTAGTATCAGTTAATGCTCAAACATAAAAAAATAATATTTTAAACTTTGTTTAACAATGGTTGGAATTTATTTTTGAATAAAATATGGTTAATGGGTATAATTAAAGTCAGATTTAAAGTAAGTTTCAGTCATTTTTAAGGTTAAAAATTTGTTGGAAATTATTTTTCAACATAAATTCTTTAATGTGTAACATTAACATGATTAAAATAGATTGTGAGTGATTGAAAAATTAATCTAAAAACTTCTTGGTTGGCATGTTTATTGTGAAACACAAAATATTCTATTTGTTATAGGAAAAACACGAGGTTGTCTTGTAGTTTATTTAGTGAAAAGTTAAAGGTTCATAAATAAACTTAAGCAAAGTTGTATGATTTTAACTCACATGAGTGCTTAGCTTGAGCCCTGGTCCTATGCAAAGTCTAGGTGTTATTTTTGCAAACATATTTTGATTTTGGATTTGGGTTTATTAGAAAATAAGTTTTTGGCCCATAAAAAAATTATTTTTTGGTCAACTCATTGTGTTATTATGAATATGATAAGTTTTCTTTCATAAGAGTTTCTTTGAACCTGAACAATTTTTACAGCTAAAAAAAATCAAATTTAAATCTAAAACATTTAGGTTTAATTCTTACTTTATGGTATTATTTTTTGTTCCAAAATCCACCGTAAAAGGTGGGGGTGAAGGAAGAGTTTTTTGCTTTGTTTTTCCATATTTTACATACTCTTCCTTGCCTTATATTTTCAATGTTTTCTCTTTTTTTTTTCCAGTTAGTTTTAAGCTTTGGTTTCCTTTTCATAATTTAAAGCTTACGTTTGTCTTTGTTAAGAGACATTTGAGTTACCTTTAGTTCATAAACCTTGTTTAAAAGTACATTTAAATAAGGTAATATTGTTGGAATCTTGAGAGACTTATTGCAAATATTCTTTGCTCCAAGTGAGGAACAATAAAGTCTTAAACATAAATCATTCATCACTAATAAGAATAAATTTTCAACTATTTTAAAGTGTTTCAACAAGTATATACCTTTTGTTAATTATGTTTAATCTAATATATTAGTATGTATGTTAGGATTGGTTTTCAATCTTTTATGTTTCTTTGGATATATGCTTAGTATACATGCTAGAATTTTTATATAACCTATATTGTATGTGAGTTTGCCATGACACATAAAATTATATGCTTATAGTTTCAATATGTATAAACTCTAGACTTTTCATTAACATCTAATTTGTCTAAAATACTTTTATTATGATAAAATAAACATCCTTACTCACTACTTTTTTTATTTTGGTTTACAACAATTGTCAATGTTCATGGAGCAACTCTTTTCATTAAATATATAGAAAATGCAAGTTACATAAATAGAGGAAGAGAAAAACTCTAACTCAACTCCTAACACTTCCGTAATTTTACCTCATAACTCTCATTATCTCAAGTAAATCTCTGCTACTATTATAATTGCTACCTAATACAACTTCCCTCTATTGTTTGCCCATTCTTTGTTGCACATTTTTTTTTTCTTTCAACAAGCTCTTTTTATTTATAGGTGAAAATAAGGTAAAGCCTCCCTATTTTTAGTGAAAAATGACATTCAACTCCTCTTTTCTGTAAACAATAACAAACACCTTTTTTTTTTATAGCTATGTTGGACTTCCATGCATTTTCACGCATACATCTTGCATGGTTGTCATTGTTAACTCTCCCTAGTCTCCTCCTTGACATGCATACAACTCAACAAGGAAAAGATTTTGGATTAAGTAATATTAGAGTTGATTTTTTTTTTGTCATTCCATCATTTTGTTAGAAATTATTAGTCTTACCTAGTCTCTTCATCGACCTATTTTAGTGTAGCAAACTTTTTTTTTTTGTTTTTAGTTTTCACACCAAAAGGTTTTTAATGCTATTTATTATTGTTGTTATTGTTATTGTTATTATAAAAGAGGACAAAAAAAGAGATTATATTCTTTTTTTCTTTTTAAATAAAAAAAACTTTGGGATTGCTAAATCACTGGTGAAATAAAGCAATGGAGCCACCATAATATTTTGCTTTTCTTAATTCCTCCAAGGAAAGGGTGGTCATTGTACCATTTACCAACCTAGGCTTTGTAGACTCTTTATTTTTCTTTGGTAAAAGTGAATTCTCTAGTAGAGTTGTATGCAATACACTAGCAATTCTTATACAATTATTCAAGTCTATTTTTTTATATTCTTTATCTCTTCTCGTGACCTTCTTATACGAGATAAAGTAACCCTTTATTATCTTATATCATCAAGGTAATGATCCATTAACCTATTGCTACATTTTATGAAGCATAAATAGAAGAATTTGTCCTTGAAGTGGAATAACTACTGAAACTGCGTGAAATCCTCATAAAGATTTATACAAACAGGACTGGAAAAACCCTTATAGGTTGTATCAAAAGACATGGAAATGGATGTTTTTATGTTAACAGAAGAAGCCCAAGTTCATGTAATTGTTAATCTTGAAGCAGTTGCATAAAAAATAGCAGGAATTTCTCACAAATCATAATTTAAGATTTTAGTTTCTTACCGAGGTTTAATATTCTATTAATTTAATTTTTATGAATTTTAATAAAATCTTAAAATAGAATATGAATATAGAAAGAATTCATAATTATCTAGTTAGGATTGATCTAAATCAACCCATTAAGTATACGATTCAACATGCCAACATAAAAAAGTTATTTATGGTACATACCTCAACTCGTGTTTCATCTGATAAATTCATGCAACTATAATAAAGTTTCTAGGAAATAAAAAATAATGGAGGAGTGTTAGTATCGTTTAATGCTCATACATAGAAAATAATATTTTTAACTTTGTTTAACAATGGTTGGAATTTATTTTTGAATAAAATATGGTTAATGGGTATAATTAAAGTCAGATTTAAGGTTAAAAATTTGTTGGAAATTATTTTTCAACATAAATTCTTTAATGTGTAACATTAACATGATTAAAATAGATTGTGAGTGATTGAAAAATTAATCTAAAAAACTTCTTGGTTGGCAAGTTTATTATGAAACCCAAAATCTTCTATTCATTATAAGAAAAACATGAGGTTGTCTTGCAGTTTATTTAGTGAAAAGTTAAAGGTTCATTAATAAACTTAAGCAAAGTTATATGATTTTAACTCACACGAGTGCTCAGCTCGAGCCCTGGTCCGAGGCAAAGTCTAGGTGTTTTTTTTGCTAACACATTTTTATTTTGGATTTGGATTTGGGTTTATTAGAAAATAATTTTTTGACCCATATTAGAATTATTTTTTAGTCAACCCATTGTTTTATTAAGTCTAGCCCATGAATATGATAAGTTTTCATCCATAAGAGTTTCTTTTACAGCTAAAAAAATCAAGTTTAAACCTGAACAATTTTTACAGCTAAAAAAATCAAATTTAAAGCTAAAACATTCAGGTTTAATTCTTGTTTTATGTTATTATTTTTTGCTTCAAAATCCACTATAAAAGGAGGTGGTGAAGGAAGAGTTTTTTGCTTTGTTTTTCCATATTTTACACTCTTCCTTGCCTCATATTTTCAATGTTTTCTCTTCTTTTTTTCCAGTTAGTTTTAAGCTTTGGTTTCCCTTTCATAATCTAAAGCTTATGTTTGTCTTTGTTAAGAGACATTTGAGTTATGTTACCTTTGGTTCATAAACCTTGTTTAAAAGTACATTTAAATAAGGTAATATTATTAGAATCTTGGGAAACTTATTGCAAATATTCTTTACTCCAAGTGAGGACAATAAAGTATTAAACATAAATGATTTATCACTAATAAGAATAAAGTTTCAAGTATTTTAAAGTGCTTTAACAATTAAGTATCATTTGTTAATTAAGTTTAATATAATATATTAGTATGCATGCTATGACTGTTTTTCAATCTTTTATGCTTCTTTGGATATATGCTTAGCATACATGCTAGAATCTATATATATTCTATATTGTATGTGAGTTTGCCATGACATATAAAATTGTATGCTTATAGTTTCAATATATATGAACTCTAGACTTTTCTTCAACATCTAATTTATCTAAAATACTTCTATTATAATAAAATAAACATCCTTACTCACTACTCTATTATTTTGGTTTACAACAATTGTCAATGTTCATGGAGCAACTCTTTTCATTAAATATATAGAAAATGCAAGTTACATAAATAGAGGAAGAGAAAAACTCTAACTCAACTCCTAACACTTATGTAATTTTACCTCATAACTCTCACTATCTCAAGTAACTTTATGCTACTATTGTAATTGCTACCTAATACAACTTTCCTCTATTGTTTACCCACTCTTTGTTACACCTTTTCTTTTTCTTTCAACAAGCTCTTTTTATTTATAGGTGAAAATGAGATAAGGTCTTCCCATTTTTAGTGAAAAATGACATTAAACTCCTCTCTTCTGTAAACAATAACAACCACCTCTCTTTTTGTAGCTATGTTGGACTTCCATGCACTTTCATGTATCCATGTATCCATCTTGCATGGTTGCCATTGTTCGCTCTCCCTAGCCTCCTCCTTGACATATACACAACTCATCAAGGAAAAGATTTTGGGTTAAGTAATATTAGAGTTGATTTTTTTTTTTTATCATCCCATCATTTTGTTAGAACTTATTAGTCTTGCCTTGTTGTTTTGGAGAAGTAGATATTTTTCATGTGTTGATTTAACAAGCTTGACACAAGAGTATGTTTAGAAAAATAGATTTTTTTCTTAGATAATTTTATTTCTTTATATTTTTTTTCTACTCTTTATTATGATGCTTTTCAAGTTTTTCCTATTTAAAGTGAATATTCTTTCTAGTTTATTTTTTTATTTAATATTACTAGGATTTTCTAGTTTTTTCTATATAAAAGATTGTGATAGTTTTTTTTAGCAAATAAAAAATGTGATGAATAAAATTTAAGTTGAGAGTCTCCTTATAGTTACGATGTTCTTGATACTTGTAACCAAACCCTTTATCCATATGTCTGCATCAATTGATATCAAAACTCAATGATCATTGATGGTTATTTTGTTTTGTTGTGTGCTGCAGAACAACATACCGAAAGTGGTTGCATAATATAACATGCTTATGCATGAGTTTTTTTTAGGAAAATAAATATTTTTTTTAGTAAATTTTATTTTTTTATTCAATATTATTAGGATTTTCTAATTTGTTTTCTATATAAATAGTTGTAATAGTTATTTGTAAGTGAAAACTACATTGACGAGTAAATACTAAGTATTTGAAAATTCCACGTGCTGTTAGTCTTTAAAATTTTTTATTTGTGAGAAATTCCTTTGTTGTTTGCTTTTGTACAAGTCAAAGCTAGCCATCAAGTCATCATATAACCAGCCATGGTGGGTGCAGGGAATCTGTTTTTATTTTCCGCGACAAAATTAGATTAAATGTAAACGATAATGGGGAAATTACAATGCATGAATTCGATTTGAAGCCTAACGGTCACATACATAATCATATCTTACTATATGATCATCGGAGACCCTTGCATGAGTCGAATTATGAACTCCCTTTTATTCTATAAACGTTATGGAGAGTTTTATTTCTCGTGGTTTAGTTGACATTTTAAATTATAAGAGAAAATCAAGGTTAAATGAAAGTTTTGATGGCTTCTTTTAAATTGGTATTTATTATTTTTTTAATAGATCCTTTAAGATATTGGGACAGAAGATCTCTTTTAAGATGCTGGGTTTTTTTTATTTATTTATTTATTTATTTTTTACTGGCAGATTCCGAATTACACTTTGTGGTGATTGCAACGTTCATGGTTTAATCGGATCGATATAGTGATTGACAGCTTGACCCAACCAAAGGAATCTATGACGTGAAAACTGGCCGCAAACAATGAATAAGTATTATGCACTCCTTTTCATAAGGGTCAAATTCTGGTAAATGTGATTGCAAGGAGGCTTCTATGACGTGAAAACTGCTGTCAAGCAAGAAAGCACAACATCGAAAATATGCCAAGGGAACAGACATCAGATTACCATCAATTGGTGGTGGGGGGGTTGATTTCAAGTTTTATCTTTTTATAGTGGTGCTGTCGTTTGTACCGTCGTCGTAAAAATAATAATAATAATAATAATTAAAAAAATTATTTATATTCTATATTAAAAACAAAACACTCCTTTTTAAGTGTTTACAAATGTTACTTTCTATTATAAAATAAATCATGTAAAAGTTACGATGAATATACTCTTCTATTGGCATCTCATTGATATTGCATGGATAGTTATAATATCTCCTTAACTTATTCTTCTTGTTGTTTTTTTAAATAAAATTAAATAAAATTCCTCTAACTTATTGGAGGATGATGGTATAGCATTTACACGCTGAAGCCGCCGCCAATAATTTTCTACATTACAAAGAAGATGGAAATAGATTTGATATAGAGTCCAAATAAAGCAAAGCTAAACACCTTTCTTGTTCTTCATCATGAATACAGAATATATACCCTTATAGGTGAAGGGTTTTCTGGTTTCCTGGTAATATTAGAATTATTGTTTATTAGATTTTAATAAATCCGTGGTTTTTAGGAAGTTGTTCACAGCTTTAACACGTTCTTTAGGGATTTTCTGTTTTAACTCTTTCTTGTTGCACCTGCCACATTGTTGTAGATGTGGGCTGTTTTCTAGCTATTCCAGTTATTCATGTAAGGCTATATAATAGCCACTGTTATTCAATAAATGTTAAGATCATTCAATCCAGTCTTGTGTTTGAGTTCTTTGTTTTCTTGTTCTTATTCTCAACAAATTGGTATCAGAGCCTGTACTAGACCTGAAAGAAAAAAAAAAAGCCACAGTCTTTTTGAGTGATTTTCAAAACACAGAGTGAGGGAGTGAAAAGATGGCAGCAGAGTCAAGTACCTTTGCGCAACCTTGCATCCCAAAGTTTGATGGGGATTATGAGCATTAGAACATGCTAATGGAGAATCTCTTACGTTCAAAGGAGTATTGGAGTGTTATTGAGACAGGGTATGCAGAGTCTACACCTGGAGAAGTTTTAACTAATGCATAGAGAAAAACTTTGGAGGAGACAAAGTTGAAGGATTTGAAGGTCAAAATTATCTCTTCCAATCCATTGACAAGTCCATTCTAAAGACAATTACTCAGAAAGAGACGGCAAAGCAGTTATGAGATTCCATGAAAGTCATATATCAGGGAAATGCGAGGGTGCAATATGCTCAACTTCAAATTCTTCACAGGAATTTTGAAGTGTTGGACATGAAACTTGGAGAATCTGTCACAGATTACTTTGGAAGGGTGATGCTGGTAGCAAATGACATGAGAAATCTTGGAAAGAACATGTTTGACGTGAAGATTGTTGAGACGATCTTGCGCACACTTACTGAGAAGTACAACTACATAGTTTGTTCGATTGAGGAGTCAAAAGACATCAATCATCTTTCAGTGGATGAACTGCAGAGTTCATTACTCGTTCATGAACAAAAGTTTTGAAAGAATGAAGGAGATGATCATGCACTGAGAGTCTATGATGAAAGAGTTGGTGGCAAAGGCCGGGGAAGAAGCAATTATAGAGGAAGAGGTCGAGGAAGAGGACAGGTATTCAATAGAGCCATGGTGGAATGCTTCAAGTGTCATAAACTTAGACATTTCCAATATGAATGTCCAACCTTGAACAAGGAGGTCAATTATGCAGAGTTGAATGAAGAGGATGAGATGTTGCTGATGTCATATGTTGAATTGCATGAGGTGAAATGGAATGATGCATGGTTCCTTGACTCAGGGTGCTCCAATCATATGTGTGGATACAAAGGTATGTTTACCAATTTAGATGAAAGTTTTCAACATTTAGTTAAGTTGGGAAATAATAGTAAAATGAGTGTGGTTGGAAAAGGAAATGTGAAGCTATTATTGCATGGAATTAATCATATTGTTAATGAAGTGTACTATGTTCCAAAGCTCAAAAATAATCTATTGAGCATATGACAACTTCAAGAGAAAGGTTTGGCAATTTTAATTCAGAAAGGAGTTTGTAAGATATACCATCCAGAGAAGGGTTTAATCATTCAAACCCAAATGAGCGCCAACAGAATGTTCATCCTTCTAGCACAGACCCAAGTTCAAGTACCTGCACAAGCTTAGCCAGAAAGATGTTTTCACACAAGCTCTCAAGATCTCTCCTATCTTTGGCATAGACGATATGGCCATTTGAGCTATAAAGGTTTAAGAACCTTGCAATGGAAGAAGATGGTATATGGACTTCCCCCTCAATTTCCTGCTTCAAGCATGACTTGCACTGATTGTATCAATGGCAAGCAACATAGAGATGCCATGCCAAAGAAAAGCTCTTGGAGAGCAAGTCAGAAATTGGAACTGATTCATGCTGATATTTGCAATCCTATTTCACATGAGTCCAATAATGGAAAAAGGTACACATTGTGTTTCATTGATGATTTTAGTCGGAATCGTGGGTGTTTTTATTGGCTGAAAAATTAGAGGCACTAAATTGTTTTAAAAGGTTCAAAATAATGGTGGAAAAGGACACATTAATGTTTGTAAGGTGTTTACGGACTGATAGGGGAGGAGAATTTACTTCCAACGAGTTCAATGAGTTCTGTAGACAAAAAGGAATCAAAAGGCAGCTGACCACAACGTACACTCCATAACACAATGGTGTAGCCGAAAGGAAAAACAGAACAGTGATGAACATGGTCCGATCGATGCTTTCTGACAAAAGGATTCCGAAGACATTCTGGCCAAAGGTAGTGAATTGGACCTTCTATGTTCTAAACAGGTGTTCGACATTTGCAGTGAAAGATATTACACCGCAAGAGGTATAGAGCGTGATAAAACCCTCAGTAGATCACTTTCGAGTCTTTGGTTGCTTGGCTCATGTACACATTCCAGATGTGAGAAGTGGTAAGCTTGATAATAAAAGTTTTCATTGTGTATTGTTGGGAGTTAGTGAGGAGTCAAAGGGGTATAGATTGTTTAATCCTATCGCTAAGAAGATTGTAGTGAGTAGGGATGTGGTTTTCGAAGAAGAAAAACAGTGGGATTGGGATGTGTCCTATGAGAAACAAATTCTTTTAGACTTAGAATAGAGTGAGAATAAAAAAAATAGTAAGAGAGATAGGGAGAATGATGACGGAGCTGTTAATAACGGGTAAGGAGAGTAACAATGGTGTAGAGTTTGGTGAGGAAGATAGAGTTGAAGTAAGTGAAGATGAAGGGAGAGAGAGAGGTCTAGATGAAGTAGGTGAAGATGAAGGAAAAGAGAGAGGTCCTCCGATGTGGATGCAAGATTATGTTATTGGGGAAGGCTTATCTGAATATGAAGCAAACATGGCATTAGTTATGTCAGCTAATCCTGTTTGCTTCAAAAAGGCAATAAAGAATGAAAATTGGAGACTTGCTATGGACTGTGAGATTAACTTCATAGAGAAGAATAAGACTTGGACACTCAATGAGCTGCCAGCTGGAGCAAAAACAATTGGAGTGAAGAGGGTCTACAAAACAAAGTATAATGAGCATGGGGACATTGATAAGCACAAGGCAAAGCTGGTCGCTAAAGGGTACTCACAAAAGCATGGTATAGACTACACAGTGGTTTTTACACCAGGGGCAAGGTTGGATACGATAAGAATGATTATTGCTTTAGCAGCACAGAAAAGCTGGAAAATCTTTCAGTTGGATGTCTAATCAGCCTTTCTTCATAGTGAGCTGAGCGAAAATGTCTATGTTGAACAACCGAAGGGGTATGAGAAAAGGTGCAGCGAACATCTTGTTTACAAGTTGCATAAAGCTTTGTACAGATTAAAACAAGCTCCACGAGCCTAGTTTAGCTGGATTAAAGCACACTTCATCAATGAAGGTTTCCAAAAATGTGATAGTAAGCAGACATTATTCACTAAGAGAAGCATGGAAGGAAAGATCATCATTGTAAGTGTTGTTGACGATTTAATATTTACTGGTGATGATGAAAATATGTTGTCTGAGTTCAAAAGTTCCATGATGAGAGAGTTTGACATGTCAGACTTGGGGAAGATGCTGTTTTTTCTAGGGATTGAAGTGTTACAAGGGTCAGATGATATCTACATATGTCAAAAGAAATATGCATCAGAGGTTGAAGAGGTTTGGTATGATGAAGAGCAATTCAATTAGTAACCCAATAGTTCCTGGATGCAAAGCCAACAAAGATGAAGATGGCATTAAAGTGGATGAAACATATTATAAGCAGTTGGTGGGCAGCTTAATGTATCTCACGACCACAAGACCGGATATGATGTTTATCACTTGTCTCATAAGTAGATACATGTCTAAACCTACAAAGCTTCATCTATTAGTAGCAAAAGGGGCACTTAGATATTTGAGAGGGACTGTAAACTTTAGAATTCATTACAAGAAAGGAGGCAGTGGTGAATTACTTGCATTTACAGATAGTGACTATGCTGGAGATATGGAAGATATGAAGAGTACAAGCGGGTATGTATTTTTGCTGAGCTTTGGTGCAGTTTCATGGAGTTCAAAGAAGTAGCCAATAGTGACTCTATCAACCACAGAGGCAGAATTTGTGGCAGCTCCAATGTGTGTATGTCAAGCTCTCTGGATAAAAAGGATTTTGAAGGAATTGGGGCATTCTAACGGAGGGTGCACACAAGTCAGATGTGACAACAACTCAACTATCAAGCTGTCTAAAAATCCAGCGATGCACGGGCGCAGCAAGCATATCGATGTGAGATACCATTTTTTGAGAAATCTTACAAGAGAAGGTACAATTGCATTGGTTCATTGTGGAAGTAAGGATCAAGTGGCAGATTTGATGACCAAACCGCTGAAGCTTGAAGCTTTTTTGAGGTTAAGAGAATTGCTGGGTGTTTGAGAAGTTTCTGATGTAAACTGACTGAAATTTGCAGTAAGTTTAAGGGAAGGAATGAAGGGTTTTCTGGTTTCCTGGTAATATTAGAATTATTTTTTATTAGATTTTAATAAGTCCTTGGTCTTTAGGAAGTTGTTCATAGCTTTAACATGTTCTTTAGGGATTTTCTATTTTGACTCTTTCTTGTTGCACCTGCCACGTTGTTGTAGACGTGGATTGTTTTCTAGCTATTCCAATTATTCATGTAAGGCTATATAATAGCCACTGTTATTTAATAAACGTTAAGATCATTCAATCCAGTCTTGTGTTTGAGTTCTTTGTTTTCTTGTTCTCAATTTCAACAATAGGTAGGTTCTCCGTGACAGAGCATGGCAAGGATAAATGATTTTGTTTTTTTAAAAAAAACTCTTCACAAATAATATAATGACTCTCTTTCTCTCTTGCTATTCGCCTTTGTTTTCACCTTTCTTTAATAACTATAAAAATCTGGAAATAATATATAAGAATCTGAGGGTGAGAGAGAATTTGCTGTAGATATACCAATTTAGTTGCACATGACAACAAATTATTGATCGAGTTAAATTTTTTAACTAATATAAATTAATTAATTAAGTGATGCAAACGTTTTCTAAAAAAATTAAAAAAATATGAGACTAGATAGAAACTCGATTATATTTAATAAGTTCAGTTATTTTAATAACATGATTAAAAAAAGCAGGCAACAATAACAAATAAACAAAGCTAAACAAAAAAAATTAACCATGATTAACTACAAAAAATGAATGTTTATCAATATTATATAAAAATATCTTCCTAATATTCTTAAAAGTTTTTCATGATCTTATTTGATAAAAAAAACAAAAAAAAATGTAATAACCTCATTGAAAACAAAATTAAAAAAACAATTTGAAACTCAATTCCCAACAAATCATATGAGATTGAGATAATAACATACAAAAAAACTAAAAAAGATCATGAAGCCAAATCCTCAATCAACCTAATGTGAATGATGAAATTAAAATAAAAATTTAAAAAGAAAAAATAACCAAACTCAACTCAGATTAATCTTTCAAACTCGTGACTCGGATCATGAGACTGAGATTACCTTATAGAAAGCAAACCCAAAAAAATCACAATGCCAAATTCTCAATTAACTAAATGTTGAGAGATGAAATTAAAATAAATAAAAATGATTTAAAAAAATAACAATAAAAAAATGAGGATAAAATTTAACCAATAAAATGAAGCCAAATATTGAGGGATGAAATCTAAAAAACAATTCAATTAAGAAAATTATCAAAATTTAAAAAATAACAATTAAAAGAATGAGGAACAATTTTGATATAAAAACTAAATCAAACCAAAAGTTGAGAGGGTGAAATTAATTAGAAAAAAATATTCAAAAGCAAAAAAATAGCAATAAAAAAATAAGGACCAGATTTAAAACAAAAACAAAATAGAATGACACTTTTTATTTTTGCCAGAGCAGCTCGGATATTGAGGAGAGAGGACCGGAAAGATGGAGGAGAAGAAAAAAAAAATAAGCCTCCACATGCTTCAAAATGCTACACGCGTCACCTTATTGGGAAGCCCTTACTGTGAAGAATCTAACGTAACAATAAAAGACTTTATTAGACCACTGGAAACAGCTTCATACGCCATTTGATCATAGTAAACAACTCCCATACGTTACCTTTTTCGTTTTCATAGCCCACCATATTTTTTCCGGTTTCAATGTTAGTCCTTTAACTCTTATTTATCTAACATAAATATAATTTTGTTTTATCAAAACAAGCATAAAACAAGCACCATAATTTTTCCTCGACATTATGAGAACCTATATCTAGACAACAAAAATAAACTTTCAAGTTAGATCCCAAATAAAGTCAATGTGAAAAGATCAAACTACAAAAAATAAAATAAAATTGAGTGGCCCAAATAAAAAACTTTCCTTGACCATGCAAATCAATCCATGATGTTAGCAAACAAAAGGGACTCAATATTTCTTCAAGCTTCAAATTTGATCCTCAAAGCTCTAATTCTTATAAATCAATAAAATTGAATCTTATTTTGTTAAATTGAGCATCAATCGAGCGATTAAATATTCCCCTGACATTGCGAGGCCCCTATACATAGGCATAAAAAAAATCACCATAACCAATCCCAAAGAAACACAATGTTAAAGGACCAAATTTAAAGTAAAACAAATTGAGATGTCAAAGTGAAAAAAATGGGAAAAAAGAAATTTTATGGTTGTAATGCATTTATAATATACTATCTAACTATTCCGCATTACGCTTTTGTCAGATCAAAAGTTAGTTTACATAAAAAAAATAGTTGTTGCTAATGTATTTTCTAGTAGTAAGAAAATATAACTGTAAATTTAAAATTTGATGTGCACATTAAATAAAATAGATTAAGGACCAATAAATATTTAAAAATTGTTAGTGTTGATTAAATACTAAGTTATGAAAACAAACACAAATTGAGATACTCAACATTGTACCATAAAGAGTCCTTTAATTTATTTCACATGTATGACTAGAATATTTTTTAAAGAGTAATAATTTAAATTTCATTGAAACAAACTAATTTGCTATTATAAGTCTTACTTTTCTTATTAATATCTTTAATTTCAACAAAAAAAATCTAATATTTTGTTCGATTTTATTTGTTTAATAAAACCAAAAGCAATAAGAACACATAACCAACAAAATCTAAACTATTTAAAATAAAAATAACAAAGATATATCTCTAATTAAAACTCCTTTTCCTTATTAAGAAGCTAGTTTTATTTTTATTTTTATTTTTTACTAGAATATTTGTTTTTCAAATAATATTCTATCATTATTTCAAAAGCATGTTTCAATTAAAAAAATAAGATCATGATAATGTTGATGTGATTGTATTTAAAAATATAATAATAATAATAATAATAATAATGCATTGCTTGAGCTTTGTAGTGGGAAACATTTTGGCACTGTTGTTAGACTTGGCCTAGTGGGTAAATATTAAAGCCTCTCAACCTGACTCTTTTCCTAACTAAGGTTTCAAATTAAATCGTGTGAGGGTTGATCTAGTGTGACACGATTGATTTGGCTAATCTAAAGTTTCAAAAACTTGATTTGACTGAATATTTCAAGATGAAATCATTTTATATATATACAAAATGACATCTTGGATCGACTCATGTTAATCCCTTAAACTTGCAACTCGCATCATGGATCCGGTTGAGTTTAATAACTTTATTTTTTAAAACTAATTTTCATTTAACAATATGATAAAAAATAGATGCTTGAAGGAAAACAACCAAATAAAATAATAAAAAAAGCGATCATGATGGGCTGTTAAAAAAAATACTTGCTAATATTATTAGAACACTACTATAATTTTATTGAAAAAAAGTACAAATTGAAAGGTATTTAATAAAATGATATCTAAAATCAATTCTAAATTAACTTAAGAATATAACAAGATAATAAATGTAATATAATTTTAATTAATTAATTTTAAAGAAATTAATTTTTAATTTTTAAAAAACTTTAAAACAGTCTAGGTGCGAGGGCCTGAGTGACCTAACACACTTGGCCTATTAAAAATAAGGCCTGGCATATGGGCCAAAAAGCACAGGCTTGAATGGGGTTTTTTGGACTTATAAAATTAAATTTTAAACTATTTTATTTTAAAATACCTAAAAAATACTCCTATAACCTGAATTAGCTAATTTCTCAACTAAAACCCCCCCCAAAATGGTTTAAAAATACAAAATTATACCAAAAACCTGTTTTAAACTTGATAGACCTTATTTTTTTTAGCAATATAAAAACTCAAAAACACCTTTACTACAATCATCTAATCAAAATGAATACTTTAACACCAAACTTGGCATTTGTTTGTTAACACAATATCACCAACTAAAATATTTAATTTCTCCTCCATCATTTTTCATCAACTCTCTCTCTTATTCCTTAAACTCAGAGACCATTATGTAAAAAAAAAGAGATTTTCGAGCACTACTAGAAAACTAGAGAAAACCAATGGAATTACCGACGGAATTTTTTCGTCAGTAATTATTACCGACGGAAATAATTCCGTCTCAAAATCTGTCGGTATATACCGACGGCATAAACCCGTCGGCGACACGGTCGGTATATACCGACGGTTTCGCTGACGGGGTATACAGTTTGTCTGGAAATATACAACGGCGTGGTGATGTCAAACGATTTTACCGACGGAATTACCGAGGGATTCAAACTGAGATAGCCGTACAGTGACGTGACACTTTCACCGACGGAATCGCCGATGGAATCATCGACGGAAGTAATCCGTCGGTGATTCCATCGGAAAAAACCATTATATACCGACACTCTTTTCCACTGTTTCTCCTTCTTCTTCTTTTCCATCCCACCTCTCCCCTCCCAAACTGCACCTACCCTCCCAAACTGCTGCCAAACACCCATCCCAACTCTCCACTATTCTTAACACGAGCACTCAAGGTTCTTATATCTTGTACGTGGTCACAATATCTGTTTCTTGTAGATTTTATCATTTTTTTGTAAGTAAATCTATCCCTTTTAGTTTTAATATTTAATTGTGAATTTTATTGTTTTAGTATATGTATTTTGTTAATATTTGTACTTGTTTAATTGTTATTTGTCAAAAAAAACTTGTAGTATAAATGTATAATTTTGTAGTTGTTTGTTTTAGATTTTGTCAAATTATATTTGTTTGTAATTAAATTGTTGAAATTTTATTTGAATTACACCGAATTAAATGTGTCGTTGTGATGAAATAAATAATTAATAACTTATTTAACGAGTCTTGTTTAATTGTTATCAATTCTATTTCGAAGTTATGATTTCTGTAAATTTATATATGTATGAATTTGTATGTATGAACGTTGATAGTTGATAATTGATAATGAATATTTAACATAAGTGTTGTTTTAGTTTGTTGGATCGATAATGTCGGGGAAAACCACTATTTTTGTTATGTTTTATAGAGGTTCAATAGAAGTCATGGATGATCATTCATGGATGTATCGGAACTCACCCCAAGGATTGCGGAGGATGGATTATTGTAACGGTGTCCAGGGTTTTTTTAATTTCGTAACATCTATTCCGAGGAATTTTACTGATGGCGGTATTAGGTGTCCATGCAGGAAGTGTAAAAATTTAAAGTTTCTGCATCAAGATGTTGTAACGATGCATCTTTTAACCAAAGGGTTCATCGAAGATTACCTATGTTGGTATGCTCACGGAGAACTATTTGTTCCTGATGAGAGCATGGAAGAACAGGTGGTTGGGTTAACTTCTAGTGCTAGCAACATGCATGAAGTTGGAAATGAGAACAGTAATACTTATAGGAATATGATTATGGATGCAATGAGAATGAGTGAAGTAATGTCAGGGAATATCCAATCGTAGAAGAAGAACCTAATGCAAATGCAGCAAGGTTTTTTGATCTATTGAGAGATTCTAACGAACCATTATAGGATGGCTGCACGAACCACAGTAAATTATCAGCCGTAGCACAAGTGTTCACCATCAAGTCAGATCACGGGTTGAGTGAGGCTGGTTATGACAAGATTATTGAATGGGCGAGAAATATTTTACCTGAAGGGAACAGGCTGAAAGAGAACTTTTATGCTGCAAAGTCCATGATGAAACCCCTCGATTTAGGATACTAGAAAATTGATATATGCCCTAACTTCTGCATGTTATACTACCTTGAAAATGCTGAGATGACCGAGTGCATGACATGCGGGCATTCCCGTTACAAACCCAGAACTGGTAGAGGGAAGACTCTCGTGGCATATAAAAAACTTAGATACTTCCCAATCACACCTAGACTGCAGAGGTTATTCATGTCACCAAGGACTGCTGAGCACATGACATGGCACCAATCACACCATGCGGTTGATGGAGTGATGGTTCATCCTTCTGACGGTGAAGCCTGGAAACACTTTAACAGTATGCATCCTCCCTTTTCAACTGAATCAAGGAACGTGCGTCTTGGGTTGTGTACAGACGGATTCAACCCATTCGGGTCATTTGCTGCTCCTTATTCTTGTTGGCCGGTCATACTGACGGTTTATAACTTGCCATCGGGGATGTGTATGAGGCCGGAGTTCATGTTTTTATCTATGGTCATACCAGGTCCGAGCAGTCCGGGGCGGAATATAGATGTTTGTCTTCGTCCGTTGATTGATGAGTTGACGCAGTTGTGGTCCT